>ENA-ORTL01000726-ORTL01000726.1-human-gut-metagenome-genome-assembly--contig:-NODE-726-length-21825-cov-2.55526_pt1 | contig 21825 bp, 18 predicted proteins | sample MGYA00241916_ERZ509196 | MGnify/ENA primary metagenome ERZ509196 (study PRJEB26280, sample SAMEA2338844) | human gut metagenome | biome: human gut; feature: human-associated habitat; material: faeces...
ACGCTTCTAAGTAATTCTGGTAATTGCGTTTTCCTCGAATTCACTTCACCAAGAATCTGGCTTAGATTTGTATCTAATGATGACGGTGATATAATCATTTTCCTTTCCTCTACTTCCAAATATTATTGTTTTCCATTTTGTAATTACAATATAAATATTTCATAATCTGCTTTCGCAAAAAATCTCGTCTGCAAATGCAATTCTCTTTTCCCCACGAGGATTCTCTCCTGCACTTTTCTTTACATAAAGTATACGGCATTGCCTACTATTAAGCAAGTTGCTTACAAAGAATCACATGGATAATTTTCCCAAAAACTCCCTCATTCTTCCATGATCAGATGCAAAGACTTCTTCCGGATTTCCTTCCACCGCGATGACACCATTCTCCATAAAAATGATCTTATCCGCTACCTTCCGTGCAAAATCCATTTCATGTGTCACGATCACCATCGTCATATGCTCTGCCGCCAGATCTTTGATTACTTTTAAGATCTCTCCGGTCAGCTCCGGATCCAATGCAGATGTAGGTTCATCAAAGAACAACATCTTCGGTTTCATGGCCAGTGCTCGCGCAATCGACACTCTCTGCTGCTGCCCGCCGGAAAGCTGATAAGGATATGCCTCTGCCTTATCCGAAAGTCCCATCTTTGCCAAGAGCTTTTTTGCCTCCTCGTAAACTTCTTCCCTGTTTCTCTTCTGCACATGGATTGGTGCATCTGCAATGTTTTTTATGACAGAAAAGTGCGGAAACAGATTAAAATTTTGGAATACCAGACCGAAACAAGACTGGATTTCTTTCAACTTCTGCTTCTTCGGAAAGGTTGGATTTCCATTCTCTATCCATACTGCCTTCTTTCCCTGATATAGTATTTCCCCGTCATCGATAGTTTCCAGCATTGTTGCGCAGCGAAGCAACGTAGACTTCCCGGATCCAGATGGCCCTATGATTGCCAAAACCTCCCCCTCCTCTACGGAGAGCGAAAGATCCTTAATTACCGTTGTACCTTCAAATTCTTTTTTGATCTGTTTCATTTCTAAACCTCCTAACGATAATAGTTCAACTTTTTTTCAAACAATTCCATTCCCCATGCAACTGCATAATTGAAAATATAGTAAAATACACCAGCGATAAAAAATGGAACAACCGTTGTCTGTGCTGCTGCAATCTGTTTTGCTACCGCAAACATTTCAATGTAAGATAATGAATATACCAGAGATGTATCTTTTACCAGTGTGCTTACTTCATTTGTCACAGATGGGAGCACATTTTTTACCATCTGTGGCAGTACGATTCTCAAAAACGTCTGCTGTCTGGAATATCCAAGGAGTGCAGCAGCTTCATACTGCCCTTTTGGAATAGACTCTATGCCAGAACGATAGATTTCCGCAAAATAGGCTGCATAATTCAAAGAACATCCAAGAAGAATTGCTGTCAGCTTGTATCCTCCAATATTCATCTGCCACAAGTAATATGGTGCAAAATACCATACTAGAAGTTGCAGCATCAAGGGTGTTCCCCGCATCACCGAGATATAAATTTTCACAATCCAGCTGATTAGTTTGATTCTACTGACTCTTCCAAAATAGACCAACAGCCCTAAAGGCAGCGAAAAAATCAGTGTCATGACAAAAATCAGACAAGTCTGTCCAAACCCTGCTGTCATTTGCCTCAACATTACCCCAAAACTCATGTTTCTTCCTCCTATCAGAATCTCCTTGAAAAGAAGTCCTCTTTCAAAGGGATCTTTTTTATTTTAGAGTTACCATATCGGCAATCTCATATTTTTCCGCGAGCTTTGCAATCGTTCCGTCTTCTGTCAATTTTTTCAGGTCGGCATTGACTACATCGCATAATTCCTGATTTCCTTTTTTAAATCCAATTGCATACTGCTCTGTATTCAAAGTTTCTTCCAAAATCTGGTATCCTTCTCCTCTGGATTTGATCTGATAATTAGCAACTCCTACATCTATTGCAAGAGCATCGAGCGCACCTGCCTGAAGTTCTGTAAAGGCCGTATTATAATCCGCAAACTCATTCAAAGCGCTAAAGGTATCTGCCAGTGCCTTCTGGCCACCTTCTTCTTCACTCTGTAAAAGATCCAGTGCAGCACTTGCTGCCTGCACGCCAACGCTCTTTCCCTGCAAATCTTCCAAAGTTTTCATGCCGGATTTCTCTGCCACAACGATTACTTGACTGTTATCTACATACGGAGTAGAAAATGTATACTCCTCTTCTCTTCCATTCATAGTAAATCCATTCCAAATACAATCAATTGCGCCGGAATTTAATTCCATATCTTTCGAATCCCAGTTGATCGGTTTTTTCACCAGCTCCCAACCTTCCAGTTCACAGACTGCTTCTGCCAGTTCCAAATCAAATCCTGTATATTCTCCATTTTCATCCATATATCCATATGGTGGATATTCTGCATCAAATCCCACTGTAAATGTCTTCTTATCCTCCACACTCTCAGATTCCTTGCCATCCTTTTTGGAAATATTTTCTTTATCTTTGCATCCCCCGAGCACCATTGTTGCGATTGTCATTCCCATCAAAAATATTGCTAAATTCCTTTTCATTCTTTTCATCCTCCTTTTTCTTGCGTTATCACGTTAGTAATTGACTACTTTACTATATTGAATTAATTGCTTTTTATAATATCATACCTTCCCCTTATTGTCAATGCTTGATCAAATTCCTCTCTCATTTTCCGCATAATAAAAGCACCCGTATTTCTACAAGCGCTCTCATCATTTCTTAAAAGACTATATTACTTTCTCTATTTTCTCAATCAAGACACGATCTGCCGGCAACCAATCTACACTATACAAAGCGTCTTTGGTCAGCCATACAGCTGCCTTGTGCTCCTTTAATACTAAGTCTCCTGATCGAACCTGACAGACAAAGCAATCCATTGATAAATGAAATTTCGGATAATCATATTCGACTGTATCCAGCAATTCAATTACCTGAACTTCTGTGTCCAATTCTTCTTTTATCTCTCTTACAATTGCTGCTTCCGGTGTTTCATTAGGCTCAATCTTTCCTCCCGGAAATTCCCAACCACCTTTGAATTCCCCATATCCTCTCTGAGTTGCAAATATTTTCCCCTCATCAATGATAATCGCTGCCACTACTCTAATTGTTTTCATTTGATCTCCCACCGTTTCTATTATCCATTTACAATATATTCATAAATATCTTCTCTCACCGGAGTATCTAATACCCATTCAATTTCCACTGCTGTTTTATCTGTATTGGGCATGATAAATTCTTTTACACCTCCAGTTGAAGCCATTCTACCAAGATAATAAAATTCTTTGGAAATTTTATCATCTTTATTCTTTCTCACAAAAAGCTGCACATCTATTCCTCGTTCTTTCGCATTTAAGAAATTCTGCACATCTTCCGATTCTATACTTCTACCACTTTTCGAAATTGCAATCAAGCGATTATTGCTAATAAAGTGATCCTCATATTTGGTTGTATCACTAATATCTTCTTGCTTGTCATAGTTAATAAATACAGGAAAGGTTTTTGTTTTCTTATCATATTTATACCCACCAATATTCAATGGCACTTCATTTCTTTCCCAATTTAACAAACGACAAGCGTCTTCATATGTATACTTCTGATACAGAACTAAGTCCGTGTCTTGATATCTCATACTAAAATTTTCCTTATAACGCGAAATACCAAAGTCAATTAATTCTTGTAAAATCTTATAGAAATCCTTATTCTTCAACATTTCTCCAAATAATTTAGACACACCATAATCCGAACCCTCTTTTTTCAAAAATACACACTGAGCATACCTCTTCTTAGCTGCACTGGTAGGAAATTCATTTGTCATTATATTCACAACATTCTCTACACAATTATCATCCATAGAACAATTATATTTTTCACGCAATGATTTCTTTAATAAGTCCACTATTCCATGTTGATACTTGAGCAATCGCTTCAACATTTCCAATTCATGAATTCTTTTTCCACTCGCCATTTTTTTGGAAACAAACTCAATTACGTTTTCTTCCTCTTTCGACAGACGAATTGTATACTCCTTTTCATATTTTACAAGAAACTTATAATAAGATCCCAGGCTATTATTATCAAAGATTCTAAGTACATCCATCTCTCCATATTTATCAAAATCGGCAAGTGCGGGTATATGGCCCAACTTATTTTTTAGATTTGCATAATTCTCACGAATTAATTTAATATCACTGAAATTTGCATTATCGATTGCCTGAAAAATTTTCTTTCGAGAAATTTCATCAAAGTGAATCGTACTTGCTCCCGGAATTACGCGTCCCCCTTCTGTTACATAGCGACGGATATTGTCTTTGTTGTAACTTCTATCTCCAGAAAGTGCAATCGGAATCATAAAATTATTCCGATAATTTCCAATAAAATCAATTACAACTACGTATTCTTTGCCTTCTGCTTTGCGAAGTCCACGCCCTAACTGCTGAATAAATATAATTGGCGACTCTGTTGGGCGAAGCATAATTACTTGATTGATCTCTGGAACATCTACACCTTCTGAAAAAATATCCACAGAAATAATATAATCCAATGCATCTTCTTTCTCTTCACCAGCAAGCCGTTCAATCGCTGCTGCTCTCACCGCTTCTGAATCACCACCACTTAACACAAGAGTTCTCCAGCCCTTTTCATTAAACTTAACAGATAGCTCACGGGCTTCATCAATCCGGCTACAAAAAATCAATCCTTTCACTCTTTCTCCGCTATATCCAAAAAATTCTGCCTGTTTCATTACATTTAACACACGCTCATCTGATGTCAAATATCTAAAATTTTCAACTTTTTCTTCCGATGATTTGCCGACATCGGCGATAATCTCCAGATCAGTGAGTCCAAAGTAATGAAATGGGCATAACAAATTTTCCTCCATTGCATTTTGCAAACGAATCTCGTATGCAATCTGATGATTAAAAATTTCATAGATATTTCTATCTCCTAGATGATCATCGCGTTTATCCGGTGTTGCTGTCATCCCCAACCATAACTTTGGCTTGAAATAATCCATAATTTTCTTGTAACTGTCTGCAGAACTATGATGAGCTTCATCAATAATAATCAAATCCCAATGCTCCCTGTTATACTGACTAAGAATATCCGTTTTACTTAATGTCTGTATCGTGGCAAACACAAAATCAGCATCGTAATCTTGATATTTTCCAGTCACCATCCCCATAGAAACCTGGCCACCGAATACTTTCCGATAAGACTTCAATGCCTGTTTGACAATCTGATTACGATGAACTAAAAATAACACACGTTTAAATTCCAATTCTCTTGCTGCAAATGCAGAAGCGTAAGTTTTTCCAGTACCCGTCGCAGAAATTAATAATGCCTTGTCCTCTCCAGTTTCATAAATTTTTCGAAGATTATTTATAAAACCAATCTGCATAGAGTTTGGTTGTAAACGATATACTTCTAAAGATGTAATTTCTGCTTGCTTCGCCAATTCTTTCTGCTTTTGAATAATTTTATTTTTTATGTAGATATTAGTGTAAGCTTCTATAAATTGTTCGAATGGTAGTGATTGCTGCGCATTCCATAAATTTTCAAATTCAGCAACAATGTTTTGCGTATATTCTCCCTGTTCTGTCGAAACAATTTTGGTATTCCACTCACGATTTGTTGTGAGTGCACTTAATGTCATATTGGAACTTCCAACAATAATTCGATACATTTCTTCCTTTTTAAAAATATACCCTTTCGTATGAAATCCTTCTTTAGAATTCTCGGTAATAAACATTTTTAATTGAATGTTTTTTAAATTTGCGAGGATACGAAGTGCTTTGGGATCGCTAAACATCAAGTAATCCGTTGTTAGAATTTTGCCGGATATCCCGCGTTGTTCTAGTTCTCTCAAAGTCTGAAGAAGCGGTGTAATCCCTCCCATAGTAATAAATGCAACGCTAATTGCAAATTCTTCGCATGACAAAAGTTCATCCTCGATGGATGAAATAACTTTTCTTCCTTCTCTATAATTATTTGATACAAACTGTGGCTTATAAGCCAAGTTTGAAGAAGTATTTTGATTAATAAAGGCTGTTGTTAAACCTTGTTTTAATTGAACAATTTTCTCTTGATTCATAATGTTCACCTTTTATCTTGTAACGTCCAAAATTCGTATATATCTTCTAATCATCTCATAAACCGGGCGCATATTTCCTAAAATACTATAGAATAGTGTCGCCAACTTTTTCAATCAGAGATATATCTACGCTTCTATTTCTTGTATCATAACTTGTAACATCTGCTCTTCATCTAGTTCATTCAAGTAGAACAAGTATCCATCCTCAAATAGGTTCTTTTTCACCTCAGTTTCTGATCATGCATACTCTACCACAATCGCTTTTGCCCATGTCAATCCCGTAACCGTAAAACTCCCCTTCTCACTTGTCCGAAAGCATGTATAACCCAAAATATCAGGAATTCATTCATACTTTTCTTCAAATTTTTACTCTAATATCTTACGTCGTTCCTCAACCTGTCTTTTCATTTCCCTCGACATTATATTTGCTTAGACTTCCCTTTCCTCATTAACCTTTTAAACATATGCCATTATAGTACTTTTTATTGGACTCTACCTACTTTATATATATATTAAAAGACAGATTGGCGATAGTAAACCAATCTGTCTTTCTAAAGGAAAAGGGACGATTCATCACCGCCCCCTGTAATTTCTATGTGTAATTCGATTTACTTATAAGAAATATTTAGTTTCCCATCTGTGCAGCCACTTCAGCAGCAAAGTCTTCGTTTTTCTTCTCTAATCCTTCTCCAGTTTCGAAACGAACGAATTTCTTAACTGTTACGTTAGCACCGTTTTCTTTTGCTACTTTTTCTACATATTTAGCAACAGATAAGTCACCATCCTGTACGTATGCCTGATCTAATAAGCAGATTTCTTTTAATTCTTTGTTGAGACGTCCGATAATCATCTTTTCGATGATGTTGTCTGGCTTCTCTGGGTTTTCTGTCTTAGCCTGAGCTAATAAGATTTCTTTTTCGTGCTCTAAGTATTCTGCAGATACTTCATCGCGTGAAACGTATTTTGGAGACATAGCTGCTACCTGCATTGCTACGTTCTTTAAGCAAGCTTTGATCTCGTCGTTGATTACGTCTGTCTCAGCTTCTACTAAAACACCGATTCTTCCGCCACCGTGGATGTAAGGTACTACACATCCGTCTGTAACTACTTTTTCAAATCTTCTGATGCTTAAGTTTTCTCCGATAACAGCGATTTTCTCTGTCAAAGCATTTTTTACAGTCTTTGTGTTGTCTGCTAACCATGCTTCGCTTAAGAAAGCATCCATATCAGCTGCTTCTGTTGCTACTGCCTGATTTGCAACTTCTTCTACATATGCCTGGAAGTCAGCATTCTTAGCAACGAAGTCTGTCTCAGAGTTTACTTCTACGATTGCTGCTACTTTGTCATCTTTTACAACAGCTTTTACAAGACCTTCTGCTGCAATTCTTCCTGCTTTCTTGTCAGCTTTTGCCTGTCCGTTCTTTCTTAAGTATTCTACTGCTTCGTCCATGTTTCCGTTTGTTTCATTAAGAGCTTTTTTGCAGTCCATCATTCCTGCACCTGTCATCTCTCTTAATTCTTTTACCATACTAGCTGTGATTGCCATGATCATTTCCTCCATTGATAATAGTTTCTTTAAAAAAATGCTTCAACCTGTATTCAGGCTGAAGCATTTAGTTCCAATCTTAAGCTTCTTCTGTTACTTCTTCAGCTGCTTCTTCTGTTACTTCTTCAAAAATTTCTTCTTCTCCTGTAACACCCTGGTTTGCTTCGATTACAGCGTCTGCCATTTTAGCAACGATTAACTTAACTGCTCTGATTGCATCATCGTTTCCTGGAATTACATAGTCTAATTCTTCTGGATCACAGTTTGTATCTGCGATACCGATCAACGGAATTCCAAGTGTGTGTGCTTCCTGAACACAGATTCTTTCTTTCTTAGGGTCTACGATAAAGATTGCATCTGGAGCTTTCTTCATATCTTTGATTCCGCCTAAGTTCTTTTCAAGTTTCTCCCACTCTTTTTTGATTGCGATAACTTCTTTCTTAGGTAATACGTCGAATGTTCCGTCTTCTGCCATTCTTTCGATATCTTTTAAGCGTGCGATTCTGCTCTGGATTGTCTTGAAGTTTGTGAGCATTCCACCTAACCATCTCTCGTTTACATAGAACATTCCGCAACGTTCTGCTTCAGATTTGATTGCATCCTGTGCCTGTTTCTTTGTTCCAACGAAAAGGATTGTTCCTCCTTCTGCTGCGATGTCAGAGATTGCTTTGTAAGCTTCATCTACTTTTCCAACTGATTTCTGTAAGTCGATGATGTAGATTCCGTTTCTCTCTGTGTAGATGTACTCTGCCATTTTAGGGTTCCATCTTCTTGTCTGATGTCCAAAGTGCACACCTGCTTCTAATAACTGTTTCATTGAAATAACGCTCATGATTTTTCCTCCATTGGTTTTTACTCTTCCGCATATTTCCTGTACTCTGCAACCGTTTCTTCTATATATAATGCGGTCCTGATCTTATCTGGCTGTCATCTTTCTCTCAAATGAAACACAGATGAAAGTCCTATTCAGAATCCATTGAAGAATATTGGCACCGGCAGAGATTGCCATATGCGTGTTTTTTACGACCGTTTAAGTATAGCATAGCAAATCTATGGATTGCAAGTACTTTATCATACTTTTTTACAGTTTTCGCATTTTCTATGACTGTGTCGTACTTCCGAAACCACCGTTTCTCACACTTGTCACATCATCGTCAACTGTGATTCCATATTCCACAAAGATTCCCTGCATAAATCCTGTTCCTTCTGGAATCTCAACGGTTTTATTTTCGTTTGTATCATTTGTGATCTTTGCGAAAATATGTCCCTCATTATCAGAGTAAAAGTAATCGCTGTCAATAATTCCAACCGTATTATTTAATTGCAGACGATATTTGAATCCAAGACCGCTTCTCGGATAACATTTTAGAACCCAATTTTCTTCCATCTCCACACGGATTCCTGTAGGAACTTTCACAGTTTCCCCTGGTTTCATTGTCAATGTCACCGGTGCATAGAAATCATATCCTGCCGATCCTGAAGTAGCACGCTTTGGAAGTTTGATATGATCGTAAATCGTCTTGATTTCTGCTGCATTGGTAGCACCAAAAGTATCGATCCATCCTTCTGTAAACTGCTCGTAACTTACTTTCTGAAATTTTGCAATTCGTTTCATTTGTTTTCTCCCGTTTCTATTTTCTCTCTTGTTGTTTCTTCTTTATGTTTCTGTATTCCGAAACAGATAGCCGGTTCCTCCATGCTGAAAATCATAAGAAGTCCCGGCTAATCTATCGTTTTCTTTCCCAGTCTTTCTGCCGGACAAGCTTACATTTTCGCCGACAAAAATGAAATTTTAGGAATCGTGCAAGATCACTTTCTCTTGGCGAAGAGACTCCTGTACATCGATGACTCTCTGATTTGCGCTTCCCTTCCAGTGAAGACTTACATCTTTTTTATCACACTCGAATTCGCCATCTACAAGCACATCGAGATATTTCACAATCTCCGTGTTTTTAATTTCCTCCCAGAGAGAACCTGTGTAAAGCCAGATTGTCTTTTGTGGAAATTTCTCTCGGATTTCTTTTGCCAGTTCTTTGACATCATAAGCATTTCTGACATGAAGCGGATCTCCTCCGCTAAATGTGATTCCACTGATATAATCTTTGGAAAGTTCCTCAAAAATCTCTTCTTTTGCTGCCTGATCAAAATCCAATCCCCCGTTCGGATCCCATGTGATCGGGTTGTGGCATTCTTTGCAGCAGTGAGAGCAGCCTGCCACCCACAATACGACACGAAGTCCATCCCCGTTTAGCATATCGTCTTTTGTTATGTTATGATATCGCATCTTACATACTCTTCCTTTCTGCGATTTCCGCCATCTTTGCATCGTTCAGACGTGTATCTCCTTTGACTCTTGAATAAGAAAGGTATCCATTCATCCGGTCGATCTTCGTCAGATTTTTGCTTCCGCATACCGGGCAGACATCCATCGCAAGTTCTTCGTGTCCGCAATCGTCGCAGTACGCCAGAGACAGATTGACCCCTTCATAAAGCCCCATATCCATCGCGCGGCGCACAAGGGCTTTGATTGCTTCTTTATTGTAGTTGATCGGATATTTCACATACTGGATTTTTCCTCCGTTGCTGAGTTCCCAGAAACGATACTCCAGATCCTGCTTTTCAATCGGTGTGATGTCTTCTGTCACATGACAGTGGAATCCATTGCTGACATATTCACGGTCAGATACGTTTTCTACGATTCCGTATTTCTTGCGGAACTGCTTTACCTGAAGCCCGCAGAGATTTTCTGCCGGTGTCGCATAGATTGCATACAGATGTCCATCTTCTTCTTTAAATTCGTTGACACGCTTGTTGATGTACTCTAATACTTCCAGTGCAAATGCGCCGTCTTCCACAAGTGATTTTTTATTATGAAGCTGCTGAAGCTCATTGAATGCTGTGATTCCAAAGGAAGCAGTCGCTGATTTTAAGAGAGGCTTGATCTTGTCGTGCAGACCAAGATTTCCACCGTAAAATCCACCTTCACAGTATGCAAGCGGATTTGTCGATGCTTTCATCTCCCCGAGATACTCATATGTACGAATATGGAGCTTCCGGATCAGATTTAAGTAGTAATCAAGTACTTCATAGAAATCTTTGTTCTCTTGTTTTGCCTTTGCATAGATCATTGGCAAGTGAAGACTTACTGCACCAATGTTAAATCTTCCGACAAATACCGGCGTATCTGTCTCATCTTTTGGATACATACCACCCTTTTCGTACCATGGGGATAAAAATGCACGGCATCCCATCGGGCTGATGATTTTACCATACTGCTTATACATACTTGCGATGTAGCCTTTTCCAGTCAGACTCAGCCAGTCCGGATACATTGTCTTTCTTGAACATTCGATTCCTGCTTCAAATACATCTTCCAGTTCTTTTCCCGGTCCATGCAGGTTCTCATCATAGAGGAATACGATTTTCGGGAACAATACCGGCTTTTTATGACCTTCTTTTCCCTGTCCGTTCATTCTGACTTTCAGCATCGTGATCGTGACAAGCTTTGCAAAACGGCTTCTTCCGGTTCCTGCTGTCACTGTAATAAACGGATAATCTCCTCTGCTGGAAGATACGGAGTTAAATTTGTATTCCCACCCCTGGAATCCCTGCTCCATCTCTTTTTCCAGATCTTTCCATGCGACCTCTTCTGCCTTCTCCCGCTCGATTCCAAGTCCCAGATATTTCTCCACATGGTTATGGAATGATTTCTCTGCAAACGGCTCTAAGATATCATCTACACTTGGCACAGTAAATCCACCGTACTGCTGGCTTGCTGCACTTAGAACAATATCTCCGATCACATCGAATGCTGTATCCAGTGTCTTCGGCTCATTGTACCAGAGATTTCCCATCTCAAATCCCCCGCTCAGCACGTTCTTTACATCAAACAGACAGCAGTTCATTGTATCGCGTCTCGCGGACATGTCGTGGATATAGATGTATCCATCTCTGCATGCCTGAATCTCTTCTGTTGTCAGGAAAAACTTCTTGTAAAGTTCCTTATTCAGTTCATTGAAAATCAGACTGCGCTTTGTAGATACGAGCGCACTGTCTGTATTACTGTTCTCCTTATCACCGATGTACATAATTGACTGACTCTTTTTGTACACCTCGTCAAGCATTTGCACAAAGTCCTGCTTATAGTTGCGGTAATCACGATAGCTCTTTGCCACAAGCGGATTCACTTTCTCCAATGCACCTTCTACGATGTTGTGCATCTCGGCAATCCGGACTTCTTCCACTCCCATATCTCTTACTTTCTCTTCCACAAATTTACAGATAAATTCAAGCTCTGCATCTGTAAATTGGATCAATGCACGATAAGCTGATTTATTGACTGCGACTACTACTTTCTGTACATTAAACTCTTCTGAAGTCCCGTCTTTCTTGATTACTTTCACCATACTACACTTGCTTCCTTTCCCCATTATTTCATCTATATTTAGTGTTTTATCATCTTTTAGCAAACTAGATAATGTGTCTGCACGAACAATATTACCACTTCCTGCAAGCACCGTCAACAAGAACTGCGCGAAAATATTATACAAAAATCTTCGTTTCCGTTCTTCTAAATTTTGTGAAAAATAAGGATGGACATTGCTGTTCCATCCTTATGTTCTCTCTTCTATTTTAGTTGCCGCACTCAATGCTGATTTCATTAAACAACTTTAAAATTTCTTCCACACTTGTCTGCTGCTTTTCTTTGCCTGACCGATCCATTATGATCTCTCCCTGATGCATCATCAAGAGCCAATTCCCATACTTTACAGCATAGCGAAGATTGTGTGTCACCATGATCGCTGTCAATTGTTTCTTTTTCACAATTTCATCTGTCAGCTCCATGATCCGCTCTGCCGTCTTTGGATCCAGCGCCGCTGTATGTTCATCGAGAATCAGAAGATCCACCGGTGTCATCGTAGCCATCAGAAGAGCCATTGCCTGTCTTTGTCCGCCGGACAATGCTCCCACTTTTGTCTCCAACTTTTCTTCCAGACCAAGTCTTAAGGAAGATAATAGTTCCCGATAATAGGAAATCTGTTTTTTGTTGATTCCTCTTGCAAATCCATAACGTTTTCCTTTGTGATCCGCTATCGCCATGTTTTCAAGAATCGTCATCCCCGGGCAAGTACCAAATGCAGGATTCTGATACACTCTTCCAATCTTCTGATTTCTTCTATACTCCTTTTCCTTTGTGATGTCTTTCCCGTTCATGCAGATTTGCCCTGCTTCCGGCAGGATACTGCCACAGATCAGATTTAGAAGAGAGGTTTTCCCTGACCCATTACTTCCAATCACAGAAACAAAATCCCCCCGATCTATTTTCATTCCAAAATCTTCAAATAAACACATTTCATGAACCGTCCCAGGATTATAGTATTTATAAATATGATTTAATTCAAGCATTTCCTTTCACCTTCCTTTTTCTCTCCGTACTGATCAACAAAATCACAAGAAACAGCACTGCTGTGATCAATTTCATGTCTCTTGGTTCAAAGTTTTTAATTGCAATACCGACACACAACTTGTAAATCACCGCTCCGAAAAAGACAGTGGTAGTTGTTTTCAGAAAGGAAAGCTTACGAAACAGGCTCGTTCCGATGATCACACTGGCAAGCCCGATGACCATCGCCCCAGTTCCCATGGAAATTTCAAAAACCCTCTCCTCCTGACAGAATACACATCCCGCAAGTGCCACAAGACCATTGGCAATCGCAAGTCCGATGATTTTCACATTTCCTGCATCTTTTGCAAGAGAAGTGACTAACTTGTCGTTGTCACCTGCCGCCCGCAGAAGAAATCCTGACTTTGTTCCCAAATAAAGATCCAACAATAATTTTGCCCCAACCGCAATAACAAAGATCAGTGCCAGTGTGGCATAGTTTTTAAGTGTTCCCGGAAACATCCTATCGATCAGATTATTTTTAAAAATGGTTTTCTGAGAAAACAGTGGGACATTTGCCGTCCCGGCAATCCGTAAGTTTACCGTCCACAGAGCTGTCATCATAATGATCCCGGCCAGAAGATCTCTGACCTTTCCTTTCACATGAATCAATCCAGTGAGCATTCCTGCCAGCGCTCCTGCCAGAAATGCCAGAAGCAGTGCCAGAAATGGGGATATTCCCTTTGTGATCAGCGCAGCTCCTACCGCTCCGCCGAGCGGAAAACTTCCATCTACAGTTAAGTCTGGAAAATCCAGTATTTTATAAGTAATATAGACACCAAGAGCAAGTATTCCATAGATGAAACCCTGCTCCATTGTTGTTATGATCAAGCTCATTTTCCTGCCTTCCTTTCCTCATATCCTTTATTCGCATATCTCAGCGTTTTCCAAAAGTTCCTCTCCAAAAGAGATCCCCAGTTGTTCTGCCACTGCAGTATTCAAATAAAGATTTCCTCCTGAAATCTCTTCATACTCCAATTCCGATGCCTTTGCCTCTCCTGTCAGTATCTTTGCTGCCATTTTCCCAGTCTGCTTTCCAAGTTCCACATAGTCAAGTCCTTCTGCCGCCAGACATCCAAGCTTGACCTGCTCAATTTCGCTTCCAAATACTGGAATCTCTGCTTCTTTTGCTCGTTCAAGAATCGTCGGAAGGGAATTTACTACCGTGTTATCTGTCAGATTAGTCAGACAATCTACCTTTCCTACTAATGCTTCTGCTGCCATCGCAATTTCCGATGTATTGCTGACACCTGCTGTCACAATCTCAAATCCATAATCTTCTGCATAGTTTTCATATACTCGAATTGCGGACAAAGAGTTTACTTCGCTTGTCGTATAGAGAATCCCGATTTTTTTCGCTTCTGGAAGAATCTGACGAATCATTTCAAGCTGATCCTTGATCGGAAGTCTGTCACTTGTCCCGGTCACTTCCCCTGCCGGCTTTTTATCTTTTCCTGCCAACTCTGCCGTTTCTGGATCTGTCACCGCCGTATAGATGACTGGAATCTCTGTATCCATCGCCGCATTAAATGCAGTCTGTGCACTTGGGGTTGCGATTGCACAGATCAGATCCATCTGATCTGCCACAAACCGATCCGCAATCTGACTTGCAGTGCCCATATCCGCCGCTGCATTTTTCACTTCGATTTTTAGATTTTTCCCTTCTTCCAACCCTTCTTCTTTTAATCCTTCCAAAAACCCTTCCCTGCAGTTATCAAGAGAGGCATGCTCCGCAAACTGTGAGATACCGATACGATAGATTTGCTCTCCTTGCTCTTTCTTTGCTTCCTGCTTGCTTCCACAGCCTGTGATTGCTACAATCGCTAGCACAGCTGCCAGACTTCCTGTTAATTTTCCTACCTTTTTACTCATTCTTCTCATCATCTTTCTCTGCTCCTTTTCCTTTTTTAATTATGCTGATATCCACTTGCCAGGCAGATAACTATGATGTTAGCAAAGATTAGACAATTCGGATTGTGAGCACTTCGAGGCTTCGCCTCTCAGTCGCGGGCAGCCCGCGAATATTTTTCCAGGAACGCTCTCTTTTGTGCGAGCACAACGAGCGCCTTCCTGGAAAAATGCTCACGATCCTTGCCAACACGAAAAAAACCGCCTCAAGCTCTTGCTTGAGACGGTAATAATAGGTATTATTATCGCGGTACCACTCAAATTGACACGTACTGTCCTCTTTCTCATGTACTAACATACACTCCTGATTGATAACGGGTTCGGTTCCCGACGTACCATACTCTCCTACTGATTTCAGGCCGCCCTCGAAAGTCCATTCAATCATCAACTTCATATGGCAATCGCACCTCCTGCCACTCTCTGGGATGTCGTTTGATAACCTACTCCTCTTTCTCAACGGTTTAAAAAGTTATTTTTTATTAATTTATTACAGAAATATAAATTTGTCAATACTTTTTACATCTTTTCAAAACATTTTTATTTTTCTGTGTAAAGCAATTCCAAAAGGAACTTCTCTACCTTCCGTCCTTATAATTAAAATCTGACAAAGAGATATCCTTCTGCTTCTTCACGGTTTCTACGGATCGTTCTAGGTTCTCCTGCATCTGACTCGCGTAGTTTTTCAATTCTTTTTTGTAAATCTCTTTTCCAGAAAAAATAGAAGAGGCAATGTCACCAAAATCCGGAACAACCGGCTGGATCATACTGTAAACCAGCTCGATATTGCCGTTTTCTGCCACCGGATTCGGAACAGCAATGCTCTGTTCCATCGCATATTGATAATAACGTCTCATATGTTCATTCTCAATATCTTTTTCTCCGAGATCCCCTCGCACAGACACAAATCCTCCCTGCGCCATCAGTTTTTTCTGATATTCATAAGAATAGAGATATTTTAAATATTCTGCCGCAACATCCGGGTGTTTACTGTTCGCTGAAATTCCCATCCATCCCTTTGTAAATGGACGCAGTAGTTTCCCATCCGGAAGTTTTTCATTCACCGGAACTTTCATCACTCCGAAATCCAAATCCGGATTATCCTTCTCCCAAACTGGAATGCACCATGCTCCCTGCACAAGAAATGCTGCCTTGCCTTCTCCAAACAGCTTTCTTGCCTCCGGCGCTGTCAACGATGCTGTATCCGGATGAAAACATCCTTTTTCATACAATTCTTGATAGAGGTCAAACGCTTGAACCACTTCAGAATCTGCAAATGTTGTCTGCTCTTCCTGTAAAAATACTTGTCCTGCCGGTCCTAATTTTGCTCCTCCTACTTCTGAAAATGCACGAAGCTCAATATCCATACGGTTTTTCTGTGCACCGCTTGCAACCATGCCGTAATACTTGCCATCTCCATTTTCCGTAACCTGCTCGCAGACTTGTCGAAACTCCTCCCAGGTTACTTTCTCCGGATCAATCTCTGCCCCCACTTCTTCCAAGAGAGCCCGGTTATAAAATAAAAGTGCACTCGGAATGTCTACCGCTTCTGGAAGAAGATAGACATCTTCCCCTTTCATTGTAACATTTTCACATAGAAATTCCGGCTGGATCTGCGCAAAGAAATCTTCTTCCAAATATAGATTCATCGGAAGAAACCATCCCTCACTGACTGCCGTGGAAAACGTAACCGTAGACGGTAATGGAAATAAATCCGGAGCATCTCCTGCCCGAATTCCGGACAGCATCGTTTCATTAAACTGCGCCTGTGTCAGCGTCGTATAATTTACAGTGACATTTGGATGATCCTTCATAAACTGCTCATTCAATTTTTCTCTGGCATCTTTCGTACTGTCACTCCAGTCGACGATATTCAATACGACTTTTTCATCTTCCGGTGTCTTAATTTTTTCAAACTCTGCTTTCTGACTGCTGCTCCCCGCTTCCGGACTTACGACCTTTACTCCACCACAGCCAGTCATACCTATCAATGCTCCTGCCAACAGCACTGCAATTCTTCTTCTCATATGGCATCCCTTTCTTTCCGCTATTCTTTGACTGCCCCTGAAATTCCCTGGATAAAATATTTTTGGAATGTTACAAACAACAATAGCATCGGAAGAATGGTAATACAAGCTCCCGCTGCAATACTTCCCCACTCCACAATATTTTCTCCCTGGAAAGAATACAGACCGACAGAAAGTGTACGGATTTTCGGCTGATTCACAGACAAAATAAGTGGATACAGGAAAGAGTTCCATGTCCAGATTGATTGCGTGATCACTACGGTTCCGATCACCGGTCCCGCAAGCGGAAACATGATTCGGAAAAACACATCAAATTCACTCGCCCCTTCCAGCACTGCAGATTCTTCCAGCGCTTTTGGGATCGACTGAAAGAATTTTGAAAACAACAAAATAAAAATTACATGTCCACCACCGACTTCTGCCAAAATCAGCCCAATCAAAGAACTCTCGCAATGGAGCATCCGCAAAATCTGATACACCGGGATTGTAAAAAAGATTGTTGGGATTCCCATAGAAATCATCATCACCGTATAAATAATCTTTTTTGCCCGGAACTCAAAACAGCCCATAATATATCCCGCAAGCGCTGTAACTGCAAGAATCACAACAACCGAAACAACCGTCACAATCACAGTGTTCAGAAAATATCGGGAAAATTCCGCCTGCTCCCATGCATTTTGAAAATTTTGAAAGGTAGCACGATTGTCTGCAAACAACTCCAAAAAGGAATTCGTATTTTTACTGCTGAATGCGATCAACAACATCAGCAGGAATGGTGCAAGCCAGATTGCTGTGCTTACAAATAATAAAATTTTCTTTAACATGCCTCTTTTCCTTCTTTCCACTTCTTTTGAAAGAATCGTATCAATCCACTGCACAAAATCAAAAATACAAGACACATCACGACTGCCGCACTTGCATAACTAAGTCTCGGCGCTCCAAACGAACTGGAAAATGCTGTCCTGTAAATATAAGTCGATATCATATCTGTCGAAAAATAAGGGCCTCCACTCGTCAATGTCTGTATGATATCAAACATTTTCAAGGCATTTAAAAATGCCACGGAAGTAACCGTAAAGATGACCGGCTTCATTGTCGGGATCAAAATGTAGCGGACAAACGCCGGTTCACTGGCTCCATCTACCTTAGATGCTTCAATTACTGCCGGAGATACCATCTGAAATCCTGCCATCCAGTAAATAAATAATGTCCCTGTCTCTTTCCATACAGATACAAGGATAATCATTAAAAATGCCCACTTAGGTTCTGTCAGCCATTCAATCTTCTCAAGACCAACACCGCTGATGACCGTATTGACAAATCCATCATAGCTGAAAATACTTTTCATCAGAATACCAATCGTAGCAGAAGTTGCTACGATTGGCATGATAAATACTAGGCGGACCATTTTTTTCTTTTTAAATGTATTATACTCTACAAGATAAGCAAGGAAGAACGATACTGTTACCTGAAAAAAAGTTCCTGCCACTGCATACAATACACTGTTTTTCACTGCGTTCCAAAACAAACCATCTCCCAGGACTTCTACATAATTGTCCAGCCCTACAAAATTTGCCGTTTTTGTAATTCCATTCCAATTCAACATGGAATAAAACAGATTTAGGAGCAATGGATATAACTGAAATACTGCATACAGAAAAAGTAGTGGCAGCAAAAATGTTACAATGATTTTTTTATGGTCTCTTTTCATATTCGCTCACCTTATCACAAAAGGACTTTTGTCCTTTTACAACTTGAATCCTGCATAATTCTTGGCTACCTCGATGACACGGTACACATCCAGGTTTTGTTGGAATGCCATTTCATTTCTGCGAATGAAGTCAAGTACATCTCTCCACATACGCTGTGCTTCTGTATGTTTTCCTGCACTGATCAAACGGAGTGCCTCTGCCATCTTCATCGCATATTCTCTGTGGTATCCTAACTGTTTCCACTCCTGCTTTTGAAGACCATCTCTTTTGGCTGTATTTGCCTCGATCACCGGAAGCATCTCCTCTGCGAGATTTACACACACTTCATATCTTGCTGACAGAACTGGATTTAATCTCTCACCAATTGCGTTGAAATAATCGCAGGAAGAATATGCAGAAAGATTTTCCAGATAAGTGATCACTTCTTTCCAATTTTCTCCGTACATGCTGCTGAAGTATTCTTCCTTGAGCTCTTCGTAATCGCGTGTATTGTTCCAGAGCATCTGTCCCATAACATAGTTCGGGAAGTTATGCGGAAATCCTGCCCGAAGTTCCTGACAGCTGATATATCCGTTTAACTGCAAGTTTTTCAGGAAATGAATATCGCGGTAGATCACATGACTGATCTTCATGTAACCAAGGTCTCCATAATGTGCTCTTCCAAGCGGATAATCATATACAAAGCTGTCTCCGTCAAACATCTTCTTCCATGCAAAAAGATAAGAAAGATTCTCTTCCAGTGAATTCGGAAGCACAATCTGATTTCTTACATATGCCTTCGGTTCCGGAACATCTGTTTCGTAATTGACATCTTCATAACTCATTTCAAATGTACGCGTGATCGGCGCAAACATCATTGTAAATCTCTCTGGATTTTTGAGTTTTTCTTTCTCTGGCGCAAACAACAGTTCATGGTACAACAAGAAACAAATCTTTGTATCCAGATCTTCTTTCGTCAGCGCTTCATCCAGCTGATTTAAAATGCGGACATACTGATCTGATGGAAGATCCTTTTGACAGTGCTCACATTCACAGATATTATTTCTTGCATCGGAAAGCCATACATGCAGATAATCTACATCTCTTCTTTCTTTTGCATAATTGACGATCAGTTCTACCATCTTGTTTCCGACTTCCGGATTTGCAAAGTCAAGACTTGTCAAGATCGGCGCTGTATCAAACAGCTCTCTTTTTCCATTTAATTCTGCCACAAGATGTTTTTTCTCTTCCGGAAGGGTAAGGCCTGATTCCCATCCATACTTTGAAGAATATCCGAGCACTTCCCCAGTCCATCCATGACCTACACGATGATGCACAATTCCTCTGACCTTCATCTCCTGATCGATCCGATCGCTCATCTCCTGAGCAATTTCTGTATTGAACGGTTCTTTTTCTGCATATGGATTAAATTCATGTTCATACCATCTCTTAAAGAATGAGTATGGATTTTCAAACTGGATAAAGAACGTATTCATTCCAATCTTCGGAAGCCAGTCGATAAAATCTCTCAGATTCTCATAAGAATCTGCTCCTTCAATGCAGACTCCTCTGTGTCGGAAACTTGCTGTCTCCTCAATAGAGATTTCCTTTTCTGCCCAGTCGTTTTCGGAAAGAACTTGGAAGAATTCATTCTTTCTGCCCGGACGAAGATATCTCACGCCAAATTCATGGAAAAGACGATACACGGCAATCAGTACTCCCACTTGAGAATCTGCCTGAATCTTCCCCTTTCCTCCGTGGAGTTCGATACAGATATGATCCATATCTGTATCTTCTTTTTCCACGATCACTTTCAGATCTGCATCTTGCTCGGATGCTTTTTCTGCCTGCATTTGTAATACTGCCTCAAAATAATGCTGCATCTCTGCATGCAGAAATTCCTGCTCTTCTGTCTGATACCAAATTTTTATACTCATTAGTTTGCACCTTCTTTTTCTTTCAATAAGTTTCTCTTATCTGCCGCTTTGAAGAACGGGTAATAGATAACAAAGGACACAATCACAAGCACGATCTGTAATACCGCACCTCTCCAGCTTCCTGTCGCTAAAAATCCTCCGATGATCGGTGGTGTTGTCCAAGGAAGTGTTACACCTGTTGTATAAGGAACAAGGTTTGTCAGCATCGCTACATATGTAATTACTGCATTGACAACTGGTGTCAGTACAAACGGAATCAACATGATTGGGTTTAATACTGTTGGGAAGGTAAATAAAATTGCTGTGTTAATATTAAATAACGCTGGAATACCAGATACTTTTCCAAGTGTTTTGTATTCTTTGCTCTTGCTGAAAAACATCAGGCAAAGTGCCAGACCGATTGTCGCACCGCCCCCTCCAATATACACAAACAGGTCCATAAACGGCGCTGTTACGATATTTGGAAGAACTTCTCCTGCTGCCTGAGCGATACGGTTTGCATCTGCATACTGGATCCAAAGAGGATTCATAACTGCTCCGACTACCTGTCCACCATTGACACCACAGAACCAGAACAGAGAATTTAATAATACTGCAACGAATGTTCCCGGCAATGTACTTGCAATCAATCCTAATGGTTTTCCTACTACAATAGAAAGAATTGCATTTAAACTTCCAAGTCCTGTCGCTTCAATTACTTTTAATACAACTGCAAAAAATGTTAAAATTACGATTCCCGGAATCAATGCAGAAAATGATTTACTTACTACATCCGGAACACCTGCCGGCATTTTAATCGCAATATTCTTTTGGATAAACCAGCGATAAATTTCCGCTGAGATCATAGCTACAACAATTGCTGCAAAAATTCCTTTTCCACCTAACATTCCATAAGGAATTCCAACTGCTCCGTCTTCTGCTGCCAGTGGCGGTGTCATCAGAAGAAATGCTCCCAACGAAATTACACCTGCTGACGGACCGTCAGTTCCATACGATTCTGACAGACGATACGCGATTCCAAATGCTGTTACAAGCGCCATCAAGCCGAATGAGTTATTTGCCATTGTGTTTAAAAGAACATCCAGATTCCAATGAGAATGCAGCCATGCAGTCCATGCCTGTATCGGGAAATCTTTTATCAAAAC
>ENA-ORTL01000728-ORTL01000728.1-human-gut-metagenome-genome-assembly--contig:-NODE-728-length-21785-cov-3.8457_pt1 | contig 21785 bp, 20 predicted proteins | sample MGYA00241916_ERZ509196 | MGnify/ENA primary metagenome ERZ509196 (study PRJEB26280, sample SAMEA2338844) | human gut metagenome | biome: human gut; feature: human-associated habitat; material: faeces...
GATTTCAGAGAAGGATTTTCCAATGGATTTCCACGTATATAAAATCAAGTGTGCAGAAAATGCTTCCGTACAGATAAACATAGAAAAGGTAAATAAACATTTAGCTATTCAATGTACCGGAGAGAATAAATACATGAGAAAGCTTCAAAAAATAGCAAGTAGCATTTATAGATATTATGGTGTCACAGAAAAAGATATTGAACAGAAAACGGAGAGATACGAAGCCATGGTATGCTGTTTATGCCAACTGTGACAGAAAACTTGCATTTAAACCATAATTTCGGTATAGTATGTTCCAGAAAATAAATACAAAAGAGGAGAGCTTATGGTTTATACGTGGAGTGAATTATTTTGGATTTTTTATATCTATTCCTTTATCGGGTGGTGTGCAGGAGTCATTGCCAATGCCCTTCGCAGAAGAAGGTTTGTAAATACGGGATTTCTAAATATTCCGCTTTGTCCGATTTACGGAATTATGGGAGTTGCTTATTGTATTTTTTTGCCGGAGCTGACAAATAAGATTTTCTTCCTGTTTTTGGGAGGCTGCGTCATTGCGTTTATCATTATTGTAGTGACCGGTGCTGTTTTAGAAAAAGCTTTTAACAGGAAATGGTGGGATTACAGCAAGAGACGTTTTCAGTTTCAAGGATATTTGAATTTTATTCACTTAATATTTTTTGGCGTCAGCGCTGTAATATGTATGCGTTTCATCAATCCGCTGCTGGTAAAATTGATGAGCTTTATTCCCGGACAGATATTATTGATTTTAGAGATTGTTTTCGGAGTTATTTTACTGGTCGATACCATTTGTTGTGTGACAACGGTGCTTCAGATTAAGCATACGATTAAGACACATAAGTTTGTAGACTATGTGCAGGGAGTTACAGAGAATTTCGGGAATGTGCTGACGAAGAAGGTGCAGCACAGAATGGAAAAGGCGTATCCGAATATTGAGAAGGAACGCATTATTGAGACTGAGGAACATAAGAAAGAGTCGAAGGTCTTTGCAGAGGGCTGTTGTTTTTATAAAATTGTAGGACTGTTTTTTATCGGAGCATTTCTGGGAGATATTACAGAGACGATTTTTTGTCGCATTACAGCCGGAAGATGGATGAGCCGAAGCAGTGTGGTATACGGACCTTTCAGTATTGTATGGGGACTTGGCTGTGCTTGCCTCACTGCATTTTTGTATAAGTATAAAGATAAAAGCGACCGTTATATTTTCCTATACGGAACAGTTTTAGGCGGCGCTTATGAATATATTTGCAGTGTGTTTACGGAGATGGTGTTTGGAACGGTATTCTGGGATTACAGCAAAATTCCTTTCAATTTGGGCGGACGTATTAACTTGTTATTTTGTTTCTTCTGGGGAATTGCAGCAGTGGTATGGCTGAAAATTTTGTATCCTGTTTTCTCAGGATGGATTGAAAAGCTTCCGAAAAAAGGCGGTAAAATTATTATGTGGGCAGCGATTGTATTTATGATAATCAATATGTTGATTTCAGCTCTTGCCCTTTATCGCTATAATGACAGAATAGAAAATCCTGTTCCGAAAAATAATCTGGAAAAGATTTTGGACGAGCGTTTTGATGATGAGAGAATGGATAGGATTTATCCCAACGCAAAGAGAGGAAGATAAGAAATGTACGTCAATGAAATGACAGAGCTTATGAATATCTGCATGATTTATGACAATCATGGAAATGTATTGTTACAGAACAGAAGAAAGAAAAATTGGGCGGGAGTTGCGTTCCCCGGTGGACATGTAGAAAAGGGAGAAGCCTTAGTTCCTTCCGTTATTCGGGAGATAAAAGAGGAGACAGGCCTTGATATTAAGAATGTAAAGCTCTGCGGAGTAAAAGAATGGTTTAAAGAGGGTGTGCGCTGCATGGTATTCTTTTATAAAACAAATTGTTTTTCAGGAACGTTGCAGTCCTCTGAGGAAGGTGAGGTATTTTGGGCGCCGGCAGATAAGATTTCAGAATATCCCTTGGCAAATGACTTTGAGAATAATTTGGAATTGTTTTATTCAGAAGAAATCAGCGAATTGTTTTACGGAGCAGATGAAGCACGCATTTTGAAGAAATATTAAGGAGGTTTTTCAATGAGAGAATTATTGGTAGTTGTGGATATGCAGACAGATTTTGTAGATGGAGCTTTAGGCACAAAGGAAGCTCAAAATATTGTGGAAAATGTGGTTTCTAAGGTAAAATCTGCTAAGGAATGTGGAAAAGATATTATTTTTACCATGGATACGCATCAGGAAAATTATTCGGAAACTCAGGAAGGAAAGAAGCTTCCGATTGCTCACTGTATCAAGGGAAGTAAGGGCTGGGAAATTATTCCGAAGCTTCAGAAATTGACACAGGATTGTATGATTTTGGAAAAACCTTCTTTTGGAAGCACACAGCTGGCACATATTGCCGCCAGAGGGCAGTATGAAAGAATTGAGCTGGTTGGACTGTGCACAGACATTTGTGTGATTTCCAATGCTATGATATTGAAATCTTCACTTCCTGAAGCTGAGATTTTTGTAGATGCGAATTGCTGTGCGGGGGTATCACCGGAAAGTCACAGAAATGCTTTAGAGGCAATGAAAATGTGCCAAATAGAAATATTGTAGAACCAATTGTAAACTCATGTAAAGAATGATAGAATATCGTATAAGAACAATCGTGTTGCAGGGTGGCTGACCTTCATTTTATGATACATAGAATGGGGGTGGTGCTGATGAAACATTTTGATTTTAAAGACCTTATGGCTTTCGGAATGTTTATTTTAGCATTACTGACATTCGTTTTTACGTTTTGTAAGTAGTGTTTTAAGCATAGAAAAACCACCCGTTGAACTTTGGCCGAGTCTCTTGGGTGGTAATCCATAGATTAAAAGGTCAACCCCTTGTGGGCGGTTGTTCTTTTTTCTTTATTATAAGCCGGAAGGAAAGATTTTTCAACTGCTAGTAATGATTAAATTAAAGATTTTTAGGGTTGCACTGCGGCGGAGCATTGTTATAATTATAGAAGCAATCCGCCGCAGGCAAAGAATTCTACAAATAGAACTCTTTCTATTGTTTTAGAAAAGTTATCTCAGCAGTGAACAGGTCAGCGTCTGTGGAAATATCCAGCCGTCCGCCCTGCAATTCTGTAAAGCTTTTTGCAATGGCAAGACCAAGCCCGCTTCCTTCTGTATTTCTGGACGCATCTCCTCGTACAAATCGCTCTGTAATTTCATTTGGATTGAAATTCAGCTCTGTGGCAGAGATGTTTTTCATAATGATTTTTACATGATTTTCTGTATTTTCCATAGTAATATATACTCTGGTGCGAGGCATTGCGTATTTTGTAATGTTTACAATCAGGTTTTCAAATACACGATAGGTTCTTTGGCTATCCAGAGGCAGGATAACCTTTTCTTCCGGAAGCTGCCAGCGGAAAAGTAAGTCTGTTGCGTCAATTTTATCTTGAAGCTCCAGTTTCACCTGACGCATAAGGCTGACAATATCCACATCCATAATGTTTAAGGTGACAGTCTTGCTTGTTGCCTTGCTGACTTCAAATAAATCTTCAATTAAGATTTTTAAGCGGTTTGCTTTTGTATCCAGTATTTCCGTATATTTGCGTCTGTCTTCTTCTGATAAATCTTCTTTTTTCAAAAGGTCAACGTAAGTGATGATTGCAGTAAGCGGAGTTTTTAAGTCATGAGAAACATTGGTAATTAAATCTGTTTTCATTTTTGTACTCTTTACTTCCTCATCTACGGCTTTTTTAAATCCGGTCTGAATTTTTCCGATTTCGTCACGGAAGGGTTCAAAGATACCTAAATCTTTCGGAATTGTACCGTTTAAGTTGCCTTTTGCCAGTTCATTGGTTGCCTCTAAGAGAAGCCGGTACTGATCTTGGATTTTTCTTAAATATTTTCTCAGCAGGAAGAATAATACAACAGAGTAAACAATCAATACGCCAATTCCCCAGAACCAGAATAAACTGATGAAACCTAAAATAATAAAGTTGATTAAAATAACTTTGATTAAAATTTTGTTTGTATCGCTGCGAAGGTCAACGTGAAGGAGAGATTGAATTATTCTCTCTATTTGTTTTTTCATCCACGGATATATACGATAAACGAGAACGCTTTCTTTTATATATGTTTTCGGTCCGAGAACGAAAATTCTTCGGGCACATCCGGCAGTCCAGTAGCAGACAGTAAACACGCCAATCCAACCAAATAATCCCCATAAATATTGCAAAGTATTGGCAAGAAGCTCAGGAGAACCGATACTGGTCAATACATTGTAGATTGCTTGCTGACTGAGATTATCGGAGTTATATGCCACAGCCAGCGCCAGAACAATCACCGTACAGGACACGGCAAATACAATTTCAAAAGGAACTGCAAAGATTTTCTCTTTTTTCCATGTGAAAAATTTAAAAGACGGAAGAAGCAAAGCAACGATTGCTACAATTCCCATCAGGGTTGCCAGAACAGTAACTAAATCACCCTCGTGATTTCCCGTATAATAGTTAACTTGATGGATAAAACTAGAATTTGCGCTTTTTAACGCTTTTAAATTTTCCGTTGTCATGGCAAAATAGTAAATCCGGTTCTGTGGTTTTTGAAATTCTTTATTATAACCATAATCTTCATCATAATTAGAAGCCGGGTTGGACTTTGCGCTTTTATTTAAAACTTGTGAGGTGTTTGTCTGTTCATGGGAAATGAAACTGGTAAAGTTAATATTTCCGTTTTCTCCATAGCCGATTGCACCAAGAAAAGCATAGTCATCATCTGCATCTAAGACGCCATTTTTTTGGTAATCAGATAAAAGGGCAGATAAAGAATTTTCTGTTTTATCTGAACCACGGTTGCTGTCTATGATTTCTTTGCTTTGCGCATCTGTAACTTCGTATTCAATATAAGGACGAAGGAATGTAAAACGAGAAGACCAGTCGTCGTACATATCATTTGTTACGTCAGCAGCCCATTGCCAAGGCTCGTCATAAGAATAATCATCTTCATCAACATTCCCATCCCCATGGTCTTCATAAGGGAAAAAGATGTCAAAGGGCATCATTGTTGTCTGATTTTCACCCTGTATTTCCTCTGCGTGAAGCACATAGCTGCTTTCTACCAGAAGATCCGGCAGGTTAGATGCTGAAAACGGAAAATTGTATCCGTCAGCACCTCTTTGCTGCTTGATGTAATGCGGTCTTATAACCATCATTGCCAGAGAAGGCAAGAGTATTACAAGAGCGATAATAATAAGAGTTATTTTATGATAATTTTTCGATTTTGTATCCAACTCCCCACACCACCTTTAAATATTTGGGTTCCTTCGGATTAATCTCGATTTTCTCACGAATATTTCTTACGTGAACCATGACGGTTTCTGTATTGATTGCCCGTTCATTCCATACACGTTCATAAATTTCGTCAGCCGAGAATACTCTTCCGGGATTTTTAATAAGTAACAGAAGAATTTTGAATTCCATAGGTGTCATTTTTACAGGTGTATCATCTACCCGCACTTCAAAGGTATTTTCATTGACTTCCAGACCGCCTATGGTATAAATGGTGTCTGTACGTTCGCTTTCCTTTGCCTGAAGCTTTTCCATAAATTTTCGATATCTGCGCATCTGAGAATTTACCCTTGCCATAAGCTCCATAGGAGTAAACGGTTTTGTAACGTAATCATCTGCACCGATATTCAGCCCCATGATTTTGTCGACTTCTTCAGATTTTGCAGAGAGCATAATTACAGGGAAATCGTGTTTTTCTCTTAATTTGATGGTCATGGTAATACCGTCCATGCGAGGCATCATAATATCTACAATGGCAAGATGAATTTCCTCCTTTTCCAAAACCTCCAGCCCTTCTATTCCGTCAGCAGCCATGAAAACCTCATAGCTCTGACTTTTCAGGTAGATAGCAACGCCTTCACGAATATCCTTGTCATCTTCTACAATTAAAATATGGTTCATTTCCATGATGTTTTCTCCTGTTCCTCTGTCTGTAACAGATATTAAAATATAAATATAAAAAGTGATGTGTAAAAAAATATAAGAATTTCTAAAGAAAACCTTCGCAAATTATATAGTACAAAATGCGAAGGCCTTAAATATTATTTCTGAAAGAATTCTTTGATTTTGTCCAACCGAGTAGTCATACTTGCCAACATAAAATCTAAGATTACCAGCGCTGCCATGGATTCTACTACCACAACGGCTCTTGGAACAATAATCGGATCGTGTCTTCCGTGAATTTCAATTTCAATATTTTCTCCCTGACGATTTACAGTCTTTTGTGGGGCTGCAATAGAAGGAGTTGGTTTAAAGGCAGCGCGAAATACAATGTCGCAGCCATCGCTCATTCCCCCTGTAATACCACCGGAATGGTTGCTGTATTTTTGGCGGCAGCCCTTTTCATCTACATAGTAGCCGTCATTATTCTGTAAACCTGTAGAGTTTGCAACATTCATACCATCTCCGATTTCAAAACCTTTTACAGCTCCAATCGAGAAGATTGCTTTTGCAAGAGCAGCATCCAGCTTTTCAAAAGCAGGTTCACCAATTCCGGCAGGAACACCGCTTATGATACACTCTACCATACCTCCTGAAGAGTTACATTCCTTCATACATTGCTCAAGGTAATTCTGTGCTTTTTCGGCTGCCTGAGCGTCCGGCATGTAAAGAGGATTTTTTTGAATTTCTTCTTTGTTAAAGTTATTTGGATTAATTGTCACAGGGCCTATGGCGCTGGTATAGGCACAGACAGAAATTCCCAGCTCTTTTAAAAGCTTTGAAGCCACAGCACCGGCAGCAACTCTGCCAATGGTTTCTCTGCCTGAGGAACGACCACCTCCGCGATAATCACGAAAACCATATTTGATATCATAATTTAAGTCTGCATGACCGGGACGGTAATACTGTGCGATTTCACTGTAATCTTTGGAACGCTGGTCTTTGTTGTGAACCATCAAAGAAATCGGTGTACCGGTAGTTTTTCCTTCAAATACACCGGACAAAATTTCTACAGCATCATCTTCCTGGCGTTTAGTTGTATAACGGGATTGTCCCGGCTTTCTGCGATTAAGATATTCCTGAATATCTTCTTCACTAAGAGGAAGACCGGCAGGACACCCGTCAATGACAACACCAATTCCTTTTCCGTGGGACTCTCCCCAAGTACTTACACGGAATATATTTCCTAATGTAGAACCATACATAAATAACCCTCCTCTAAATTAAAAAACAGTGTAAGCTACAACGGCGGCAATTGCCTGCAAAAGCAGTATAACAGGAAGCCCTATGGTAAATTTTGGATGTTTCGTTTTATGACGGAACAGGCGCATACCACAGATAGCTCCCAGAGAACCGCCGCATACTGCAATACCTAAAAGTGTGTTTTCTGATATTCTCCATTGATGCGTTTTCGCTTTTTGTTTGTCAACACCAAAGCAGATAAATGCCAGTATGTTGACAGCGACTAAGTACATCATAATATTTTTAACAATCAATTTTTTACTCCTTTGTGCTTGTCAGATTGATTTCACCTGCAAGATTTTTGTAGAACATTTCTTCAATCTTTTTTCTTTCCCAGTGTTTTCCTAAAATCCACATAACTTTTGTAACAACTGCCTCTGTGCTCATGTCATAAGCTTCAAAGACACCCACTTCCAGAGCAGCTTTTCCTGTTTCATAGAGGGAAAGATTGCTTCCTTCATAAGGACACTGGCTTTTCACAACCACAATCATTCCTTTTTGGATAACATCTCTTAAATCATTCATAACTTCAGAAGACAGGGAAGGAATTCCACCCATTCCAAAAGCTTCAATAATCAGTCCACGATAGCCCTGTTCATAAAGAAATTGAAAAATTTTTCCGTCAAATCCGGGAACCAATTTAATAAGGAAAACTTTTTCCTCTAAACGACGTTCCAGCACACAGCTTCCGGTAGGTCCGGGAATGTAAGAACGCTGAATGTCCAATCCACGGGAATTGATTTCGCCCACATAAGGATAGTTAATACTTTCAAAAGCATGAAAACTGGTAGTACGTACCTTGGAAGCTCTTGTTCCCAGAATGACTTTGCGATTAAAGGCGAGAAAAATGCCAGGCATTCCACTTCCTGCCATGTGGATGGCACAGCGACAGTTTTCTACGGCATCTGCCAGAGGATTTAAAATAGAAAGCTGGCTGCCGGTAATCACCACTGGGATTGGAATATTTAAAAGCATAAAAGACAGGGCAGAAGCTGTGTAGGCCATAGTATCTGTACCATGAAAAATAACAATTCCATCATAAGAGGTATATTTTTCATAAATGGTTTCTGCCATAGTCTGCCAGTTGGAGGGTTGTATATTCGCACTGTCCAACTGGAAAAGTTCGTAAAAATCTACATCATATAAATTGGTGATATCTGAAATATAAGATAAGATATCATTGCTGGAGAGCCCGGGAACCAGTCCTTTTTCATTTTGCACACAGGCAAGTGTGCCGCCGGTGGTAATAATTAAAATTTTCTTTTTCATTATTTTGTGCTCTCCCAGCGTCCGGAAGCACCGCAGGGAAGTACCAGATTTGTCTGGGTAACAGGAAGACCGATTTCCTGTGAGTCTACGGTACCGTTGAATTTCTTTAATTCTGTTGCAAGCATATAGGTAAGTACAGCAGGAGCAAGTCCTGTTGTATAAGAATTTACAAGGAAAAACAGCGGTTCATCAGAGAGTATCTGTGTACATAGTTTAATCAGGGGATGAATGGCATCCTCGATTTTCCAGATTTCGCCTTTCGGACCTCTGCCGTAAGAAGGTGGATCCATAATAATGGCGTCATATTTGTTCCCTCTGCGAATTTCTCTTTCTACAAATTTTACACAGTCATCCACCAGCCAGCGAATAGGCGCATCTTTTAATCCGGAGGATACTGCATTTTCCTTTGCCCATGCTACCATTCCTTTCGAAGCGTCTACGTGAGTAACGGCAGCGCCGGCAGCAGCAGCGGCTAAAGTTGCACCTCCTGTGTAGGCAAAGAGATTTAAAACCTTAATAGGGCGACCTGCGTTTTTAATTTTTTCAGAAAACCAGTCCCAGTTGGCTGCCTGTTCAGGGAAAAGTCCTGTGTGTTTAAAACTGAAAGGTTTTAAGTTAAAAGTCAGGCTTTTATATTGAATGGTCCACTGTTCAGGTAAATTAAAGAATTCCCATTCTCCACCGCCTTTTTTGCTTCTGTGATAGTGACCATTCATGTGTTTCCAACCTTTATGTATTTTTGGGGTGTCCCAGATAACCTGAGGATCAGGACGTACTAAAAGGTAGTTTCCCCATCTCTCTAATTTTTCTCCTTTTGAGGTATCTATGATTTCATAATCTTTCCATTGATCTGCAATCCACATATTTTAATCCTTCCTAATATATATAAGGTAATTCACACCTAGTATAACAGAATGAGAAAGAGCAGGCAACAGCGGAATTTAGTTCAGGTTTATTGAAATAAACAGACAGGGATGGTATGATTGTCTATAACAAAAATTCAGGAGGGAGAGTATGCAGGAAAAAAGTATGAAGCAAAATCTTTTTCTGCTTTCATTGGCAAAGTTTTTATCAGGATTTGCAGGTTATATTTACGATATTGGAATTGTCATTTACCTGTTTAGCCAAACAAAATCCGTAGCAGCTATCGGGGGATTTTTTATCTCTCAGTTTCTGCCGGCATTGATTATTTTGTTTACAGGGAAGCTTATTGACACCCATAATCAGAAAATGCTTATGTTTCTGTCAAATCTGGCAAAGGCAGCAGTTTTCTTTTTACTTTTATTTGAAGCAAATATAGTTTTTATTTATGTGGCAACGTTCTTCATGAACTTACTTTTGGAGTTTGAAAGTAATACTACTCAGGCGCTTATGGCAAACCTTTTTTCAAAAGGCAATCTATTTAAGGCAGCTTCGGTTATCAATCTTTTGGACTCGGCATCTCTTATTCTTGCACCTGTCTGTGCGTCTGTCATTGCAACCAATTTCAGTATTCAGGCTAATCTGATAATTGATATTATATTGTATGGAATAACAGGACTTTTATATTTATTGCTGCCGTCAGGTATATTGGGCAATATAGAGAAACAGAAAGAGGAAAAGAAGGGATATGCTTCCATTATAAAGAATAAAAGAATTTTATGTACGGTTCTTTTCTGGAACTTTTTTATGCTTTGTATCGGAATTGCATCACCTCTTGAAATCAGCATGATTGAGGATACCTTGGGAATGTCGTCTTCATGGTACGGAATTGGAAATACAGTAGAGGGTATTGGAATGTTGCTTGCATCAGGCTTTGTTCTGGGAATTATTAAGAAATTAAAGCCGGAAAACATTATTCTGCTGGGACTTTTCAGTGCGGCTATGAGTTATGGGGTAATAGGAACTGCCGGAAATATAGGAATGTATCTTTTAGGTGCAGGGCTGGTAGGAGTGACGTCAACTTTCTGCCCGTTGGGATTTAAAACAGCGGTGCAGATACAAAGTGAGACCAATCTGGTAGGGAGAACTTTTACTGCATCAAGATTTACGATTTTGATTACCAGAATGATAGGCTCTCTGCTGGTAGGCGGTATGCTTACTGTATGGAATATAAGAGTGATTTATTATCTACTGGCGGGATTTTTGGTGGTTACAGCAGTGGGGTATTATTTTGTAAACAGAGAGTAGAGGATGTTGCTTTCAATATTCAGGAATGTTGCCTAATGAATGATTTGTTCATACTCTAAAATTAATTCTTCTGCCAAATATTCATCACTCATACAGTGTAAATCTGATACCCCTTCACGCATCAGGCGATACATAGTTGAGTGGTAGAAAAATTTCAGGGCATCATCGAAAGACAGTTTTTCTTTTATAGAAAACTGCTTAATAATTCGAGCATATTTTTTTTGTAGCAAAATAGGATTAGCGGTCAAATCTGTTCACTCCCTTCATAGTGCAGATATTTCTCAAGTGCCGTTTGTGTACGAAAGCATATTTGGAGATTGGGTTTTTCATAACGCAAGCGGCGAATGGCTTCTTTCTTATCAATTAAATTATCAAAGTAAAGTTCAACGGTATTAAATACCTTGTCGTTTGCGACACCGCCAAGCACGATATCATAATCGGTTGTATCATTCCCAATCCTACATTTCAGAATGAAATCAAGCCATTCTTCAGAATAGCTGTCAAAGTTCAGAATTTTGAGTTTCTGATAAGCCTGTTCATCAAAGTTGTAACGGGAAATAATTCCACTTTTGCCACGCCGCTTAAATTTTTCACACCACTTTGCTGCCTGTTCATAAAGTGGTGTTGTATAAAAGCCACGTCCGAAATCAACGTTTTCTCTGGAGTGTAGTAAATCCGGAGTCTGGATTTCCAGATAAGAACCGTGATATAAAATCATAATTGGACACCTCTTTCTTCCATAAGACTGATAATATCATCAATGATGTAATCTTTGCTTTGTGTATGCAATATTTCATACTCAGGTACGATGTAAGTGTTTAAAATATCACTTTTTTCTGCCAAAGCCCGTTAAACATCTTCGCCATTTTTTCCTAATCGGATTGCAATGTTTTCAATGCAGAAAACAGCAAATTCCAGCTCATTAGAATTTGCTATTTTGATACTATTTGACATGGTTAAGACACCCCCGTTACTTATATTTAAAATGACCTATATTGTAATCTCCCAGCTTCTTTTTAAAATTCTGATTTGCGAATGTATGGGGGAGATTACTTCTTTTTTTGTTATATTACCAAGAAATATTATATTTTTTCAGAAGCGCTTTCAGTCCATCCGGGGTCTTCCCAAGTTCTTCCAGTTGGGCTAAATCTCCGGTTTCTGCCAATTTGGCAATTAAAGTGCTGGTTTCTTCAATACCGTCTTCCCAGGCGTCTTCTCTCTCCTGACGGATATGCTTCTCAGCATCATATTCATAAATACTCATACTTTTCGCCTCCATTCGATTTTGACTTAAAAATTCTGAAAGAATTCCTTCCTCAATACATTCGCAAATAGCACGTTCTACCGCATCCTCAATCTCCATTTCTTTTGAATATCGTCTGACTCTGGCTGTATATTCTGAGTAATCGTGCAGGGACTTACACGCAGAAAGAAGTTCTTTGTTATGTCCCGGATTGATATTCAGCATAACAGCTTCAAGCTCTAATTTAGGAGCACCGTCTAAATGGGTATATGCGTTTGATAATTTCAGTATTTGCCGATCCGGTATTTCTTCCTCACCATTATAAAAAATCAAGAAATTCGGTGTGGGAATAGGAATAATTTTCGTGCCGTATAAATGGGCTTCTTTTGTTAAAGCTGAGTAAATGTCCGATACATAAAATAAAAATCTCAGCGGCAAATTCGGGTTATAGGTAGATTGATGTTCGTAAAGAGAAAGTCTGGAGTCAATGAGGAAAGATACATCATTTTGCATAGACATATAAATGGCGTTTTCCAAGGTGTTGATTTCCTGTTCTTCAGGATTTTCGTAGTGCTTTCCGGTTACAGCATTATATAAATCCAATAATTCCTTCTTATCCCTGTAAAGCATAGCAAAAATACGAGATTTAAACGTGCGGTTTACAGTAATTTCATTGTTTCCTTTGTCCATATAAATACCTCCTTGAATAAAAATGATGCAGGAGGCATCCTTCAATAAAGAAACCTCTCTGCTGTTTTGGGAATAAAAGCATTGAGATTTCTGTTTGAATAGAAAAGATTAGAAATAAGACGGGCTGAGCCCTTAGAATTATAAGAAATATAATGCTTTTCCAATAGTTTACCATGCCGGAAATGCAACTGCAACAAGAAAAGACAATAATATATTTTCTTAGGACAGCATACACTGAGTTAAGATACAGGAGGTGCTGTCATGTATGAAAATTTAACCCACAAAGAGCTTTGTGAGGCTTTCCATACAGATGAGAAAAACGGTCTTACCGAAAAAGAGGCACAGAACCGCCTGCTTCGTGACGGAAGCAACACTTTAAAAAAAGCCAAAGAACAAACCGTTTGGGACAGGATACAAAATCAGATAAATGACCCGATGATTTTCATTCTTTTTCTGGCAGCATCCATTTCCATGCTACTGCGGGAATACAGCGATACCGGTATTATTCTTCTGGTTATTGCTTTGAACACCACCGTAGGGGTCATACAGGAAGGGAAAGCCAGAAAAGCTTTGGAAGCGCTGAAAAAAATGACAGCGCCGTCAGCTGTTGTAAAGCGTGACGGGATTTATCAAAGGATAGCGGCAGATAAGCTGGTAAAAGGAGACGTGGTAAAGCTAAAGGCAGGTAATCAGGTTCCGGCAGACATACGCCTTCTGGAAGTACAGGAGCTTGCCGCCAATGAGTCTGCCCTTACAGGGGAGTCTTTGCCTGTGATGAAATCCTGCGAGGTATTGAAAAAGGGGCTTCCCGTAGCAGAGAGAAAAAATACGGCATATATGTCCACGGAAATCAGAAAGGGCAGCGGCGAGGGTATTGTGGTTGCCACAGGAATGGATACAGAGCTTGGAAAAATCGCAGGAATGATTGAAGACACAAAGCAGGAAATGACACCTCTGCAAAAGCGTCTGGGAGATTTAGGGAAGATTTTAAGCATTGTGGCAGTGGCGTTATGTGCGGGGCTGTTTTTTATCGGAGTGATACAGCACAGAAATCTGTTGCAGATGCTGCTTCTGGCAATTTCTCTGGCGGTGGCTGCTATTCCGGAGGGGCTTCCGGCGGTAGTTACCATTGTCCTTGCACTTGGTGTGGCAAGAATGGTAAAAATCAATGCCATTATCCGCAGACTTCCGGCAGTAGAAACCTTAGGCTCCGTGGGTGTAGTGTGTTCTGATAAAACAGGAACCTTAACCGAGAATAAGATGACAGTGACGAAAATCTATGCGGATGAGAAAATACTTCCCGTGTCCGCAGTGAGAAAAAGAGAATTTCCTAAGCTTATGGAAGGATTTCTTCTATGTAACAACAGTATTCTGGGAAAGCAGGAAATCGGAGATGCCACGGAGCTGGCGCTTTTGCACACAGGAAGAAACATGGGATATGATGAAAAGAGATTGCAGCAGCAGTACCCAAGAACCTTCGAAATTCCCTTTAATTCCGAAAAAAAATATATGGTAAGCGTACATAAAGACGGAAATCATGAGACAGCCTATATAAAGGGTGCTTGTGACTATATTTTAAACCAATGTACTTACGTGGAAAATCACGGAAAAATCAAACCCATGACATCCATGGAGAAGATGAAAATCCGCAGAGCCATGGAGGATATGGCAAAGGAGGGACTGCGGATTTTAGCTCTTGCATATAAGGAAAGAGCAATAAGCAAAACAGAAAAAGCTTTAACGGAAGGGCTGGTTTTTGCAGGCATGGCAGGAATGATAGACCCGCCCAGAAAGGAAGCCGCAACTTCTGTGAAAGCCTTAAAACGAGCCGGTGTACAGGTGGCAATGATTACAGGTGATTACAAAGATACGGCGTTTTCCATTGCAAAGAAAATCGGAATTGCAGATTGTCCGGAGCAGTGCATTACAGGACAGGAAATGGACGAGATGAGCGAAGCTGCCTTGCAAAAGAAAATGAAGAACCTGCGTGTTTTTGCAAGGGTAACGCCGGCTCATAAAGTGAGGATTGTAAAAGGATTTCAGGATAACGGACAGATTGTGGCGATGACCGGTGACGGCGTCAACGATGCTCCTTCTCTGCAAAAGGCGGATATTGGTATCGCTATGGGTGAAAATGGCACAGATGCAGCGAAGAATGCGGCAGACATGGTGCTGTCCGATGATAATTTTTCTACTATTGAAAAGGCGATGGAGGAGGGCAGAGGGATTTATGTTAATATTAAGAAATCTATTTTGTTTCTGCTGTCCTCTAATTTCGGTGAGATTATTACCATGTTTGCGGCTGTGTTATTTCAGCTTCCCACGCCTTTAAAGGCAAGTCATATTTTGTGGGTGAATTTAATTACAGACTCTCTTCCTGCGCTGGCGCTTGGTATTGATAAAAATGATGCAAAGGCTTTGATGAGGAAGAAGCCACGAAATCCCCATGAAGGGCTTTTTGCACACGGAGGCTGGAGCTTTACTGTTTTCTACGGTGTTTTGATAGCGGTAATTACACTGTGCGCTTTTTATCTGGGAGGGCAGACCTATGCCTTTACAGTATTGGGCGTATCTCAGCTTTTTCATGCTATCGGCATGCGGGACAGAGATAAATCCGTGTTTCGAATGAAGCATCTGGAAAATCCTTTTATGCTGGGAGCATTTTTTCTGGGCTTGGGACTTCAGTTAATGGTAACAGAGATACCATACTTTGTGCAGCTTTTCGGAACAGCCCGTCTTTCCTTACAGGAATGGTGTCTGCTTCTGGGTATTTCTGCAATTCCGCTGGTTGCTCATGAGCTTTTGCTTATTCCAAACAGAGTCTTAGGCATGAGGAAGAAACAGTAAAATGCAGGAAAAAACAGGAGAAGTTGCATATAAAAACAAAGAACACCTGTAAAAACACACAGAAACAAAGAAAAATGCAGGAAATACTTGACACTAAGTCATATATTAGCATACAATATGTAGAAATAAAAAAGAAAACATCAGGAGGAAAGCCATGACACCGTATAAAGAACTTAGTAAAGAGCAGTTACAGGCCATGAAGGCTGATTTAGAAAAACAGTTTGAAGAAGTAAAGGCAAAAGGATTAAATCTGGATATGTCCAGAGGGAAACCGTCCAAGCAGCAGCTGGAGCTGGCAATGGATATGCTGGAAGAATTAAAAAGTACAGACAAACTGAAATGTGAAACAGGAATAGACTGCCGCAATTATGGGCTTTTAGACGGTATTCCTGAGGCAAGACGCCTTCTGGGGGAAATGACAGAGGTATCACCGGAAAATATTGTGATTTTCGGAAATTCCAGTTTAAATGTTATGTTTGACACAGTTTCCCGCTCCATGACACACGGGGTATGTGGAAGTACGCCATGGTGCAAGCTGGATAAAGTAAAATTTTTATGTCCTGTACCGGGATATGACAGACATTTCCGTATTACAGAATACTTTGGTATTGAAATGATTAATGTTCCTATGACACCTACCGGACCGGATATGGATATGGTAGAAGAGCTTGTCAGCACAGATCCTGCTGTTAAAGGTATCTGGTGTGTGCCAAAATATTCCAATCCTCAGGGAATTACTTATTCTCCTGAAACCGTAAAGCGATTTGCCAATTTAAAACCGGCTGCGGAAGATTTTCGTATTTTCTGGGATAATGCTTACTGTATTCATCATTTATATGATGATAAACAGGACTTCCTTGTGGAAATCTTAGACCAGTGCGAGAAAGCGGGAAATCCGGATTTGGTTTATAAATTTGTTTCAACTTCAAAGGTAAGTTTTCCGGGTTCCGGTATTGCGGCAGTAGCAGCATCTGAACGAAATCTGAATGACTTTAGAAAACACATGTCTGTACAGACTATCGGACATGATAAGATTAACCAGCTTCGTCATGTACGCTTCTTCGGAGGTATTGTGGGCATGCACAAGCACATGAAGAAGCATGCCGAAATTCTTCGCCCGAAATTTGAAATCGTAGAAGATACATTGGAAAAAGAATTAAGCGGAGCAGAAATCGGAACATGGCAAAATCCAAGAGGAGGTTATTTTATTTCCTTTGATGCCATGGAAGGCTGTGCAAAAGCCATTGTAGCAAAGGCAGCTGAGGCAGGTGTGAAAATGACAGACGCAGGTGCAACTTATCCTTACGGAATTGACCCAAAAGACAGCAATATTCGTATTGCGCCAAGTTTTCCAACCGTAGATGAGCTGAAGCTGGCAACTGAAATTTTTGTGCTCAGTGTAAAACTGGTAAGTATTGACAAAATTTTAAGCGAAAAATAAATTTAAGAAGAAGGGAGAGGACGCTGAACAGAAACAGTGTCCTCTTTGTGCGTAATAAAATTGTTAATAATTCTTAATTGGTGAATTGGGAAAATTGTGTTATACTGGAACGCAACAGAAAGTTATGTTAGGGGTGAATGATATGGCAAAAAGAAAATCCAAGAAGAATAAATATAAGAAAATGAAGAAAATTCTGTTAGGGGTTTTAATTGGTTATGCAGTTCTTTTACTGGGAGCATATTTCATAGGTGTATTTTACTATTCCAAGCATTTTTATCCCGGTTCAAAAATCAACGGAATGGATTGTTCGGGAAAAACCGTGGAAGAAGCAGAAAAATCCATGAAAAGCCAGATTGCAGGCTATATTCTGGTGCTGAAGGAACGAGGAGATAAGGTAGAGAGTATCAGCGCTTCTCAGATTGATATGAGATACATAGATGACGGCAAAATTGCGGAGCTTAAGAAGGAGCAAAGTCCTTTCACATGGTTTTTATCCTTTGCACATAAAAAGGACTATACCATGTCAGCTACAACACCATATAATAAAGAAGCAGTTTATGCGGCGATTGACGGATTAGCCTGTTTTCAGGAGGAAAACGTAGTACAGCCTGTTGACGCACATCTGGAGGTAGGCGCAAACGGTTATGAAGTTGTTCCTGAGGTACAGGGAACAGCTCTTGATAAAGAAAAAGTGAAAGAGGCAGTAATAAAGGCCATTGACGGCGGAGAAATTGAAGTGGATTTGGAAAAGGAAGGCTGCTATCTTGAGCCGTCTGTATTTGCAGATGATGAAAATCTTGCAAAACAGGCAGAACAGGGAAATGTATTTTTAGGTGTGACCGTTACCATTGATTTTTCAGACCGTCAGGAGGTTGTCAACGCAGAAATTATGAAAGACTGGCTGGTAACAGATGAGTCCGGTAATCTGGATTTGGATAAAGCTAAGGTAAAAGAGTATGTACAGCAGCTGAAATATGAGTATGATACCTTTGGCTCATCCAGACAGTTTACAACTGCAACAGGCAATACCATTACGGTAAAAGGCGGCGATTACGGTTGGGTAATTGCGCCTAATGATACCACAGCCAAGATTATTGATGCAATTAAAAGCGGACAGTCTCAGACCATTGAACCGGAATATACTTACCGGGGATATTGCAGAGATACTAATGATATTGGCGATACTTATGTGGAAATCAGCTTAAAGGAACAGCGTATGTGGTTCTTTAAGGACGGACAGCTGCTGGTAGATACGCCGGTGGTTACAGGAAATCACAACAAGGGCTATGACACTCACACAGGTGTTTACGCCATTATGTATAAGGAAAGAAATGCAACCCTGAAAGGGGAAGATTACAGCGCACCGGTAGATTACTGGCTGCCGTTTTATGCCAACACAGGTATCCATGATGCAGATTGGAGAACCACCTTTGGAGGAAATGAGTATATCAACAATGGTTCTCACGGATGCGTCAACACACCGCCCGAAAACGCGGAGAAGATTTTTAATAACATTGAAAAAGGCGTTCCGGTGGTGGTATATTAAAGAAAGAAAATTTGACCGATAAAAGGAGTTTATAATATGAATATTATAGTATTAGCCGGAGGAAACAGTACAGAAAGAGAAGTATCCATTGCGTCAGGACAGGGCGTATGCAAGGCTTTAAGAGAGCGTAATCACAAAGCAGTCCTCTTAGACCCATATTTCGGAGCTTCCCAGAAAGAAGAAAATCTGTTTCCGACAGAATATGACGTGGATAAAGCAGCAGATGCCATGAGAGAAATGAGCAGTAAATTAGAAGAGACCATGAAAACCCGCAAGGGATTTTTCGGACCGAATGTTCTGGAAATCTGCAAGGAAGCCGATATTGTATTTCTGGCGCTTCACGGAGCAAACGGAGAAGACGGAAAAGTACAGTCTGTTTTGGACTTAATGGGAATTAAATATACAGGTTCAGGCCCTTTAAGCAGCGGAATGGCAATGGATAAAGGGATTACAAAAATGGTGTTTGAAGCAAAAGGCGTTCCTACACCAAAGGGAATTACGCTGGAAAAAGGCAAATGTAGCAGTCAGCTCGCAGATTACGGAATGGGATTTCCGGTTATTGTGAAGCCTTGCTGCGGAGGCTCCAGTGTAGGTGTCTGTATTGCAAATAATCAGACCGAATATCAGGCGGCATTATTAGAAGCATTTTCCTATGAAAATGAAGTTGTAGTGGAGCAGTTTATTACAGGAAGAGAATTTTCCGTTGCTGTTGTAGATGGGAAAGCATATCCTGTTATTGAAATTGCGCCTTTACAGGGATTTTATGATTATAAAAATAAATATCAGGCAGGTTCCTGTGTGGAAACCTGTCCGGCAGACCTTTCCTCTGCACTGACCAAAGAAATGCAGAAATATGCAGAAATGGGATATAAAGCTTTAAATCTTCAGGCTTATGCCCGTTTGGACTTTTTAATGGATGATGAGGGGAATATGTATTGTCTGGAAGCAAATACTTTGCCGGGTATGACACCAACCAGTTTAATTCCGCAGGAAGCAAAAGCAATCGGAATGGATTACCCTCAGCTTTGCGAAAAACTCATTGAAGTTTCATTGAAAAAGTACCAATAGGAGGAAAGGCACCATGAAAAATCTTACCTTAAAAAATCTTGCATTGGCTTGTAACGGTACTTATGTAGGCCCCAAGGAAATGGAAGATAAGGAAGTGACCTGTATTTTCACAGACAGTCGAAAAGCAGAGGCAGGCGGCTTATTTGTTCCTATTAAGGGTGCGCGAGTAGACGCTCATGATTTTATTGAACAGGTAATGGAAAAAGCGGTATTGGCTACTTTATCGGAAAAAGATTTGGGAGAGAAGCCTTTTCCATATATTCTTGTAAAGTCTTCTCTTATAGCGGTGAAGGATATTGCAGAATTTTACTTAAAGCAACTTCAGATACCGGTAGTGGGAATTACAGGAAGTGTTGGGAAAACCAGTACAAAAGAGGTCATTGCATCTGTATTGGCACAGAAATACAATACATTGAAAACGCAGGGAAATTTCAATAATGAATTGGGTCTTCCACTGACAATCTTCCGTCTTCGTGATGAACATGAAATGGCAGTGTTAGAGATGGGAATTAGTGATTTTGGCGAGATGCACAGATTAGCAAAAATTGCCAGACCGAATACTTGTGTTATCACTAATATTGGATTATGTCATTTAGAATTTTTGAAATCCAGAGATGGAATATTAAAGGCAAAGACAGAGATTTTCGATTATCTTCAGTCAGATGACCATATTATTTTAAATGGTGATGATGATAAGCTGGTGACTGTTCAGGAAACAAAAGGAATAAAGCCGGTATTTTTTGGTGTAGAAAATCATCAGGGTATTTGGGCAGATGAGATTAAACCGGAAGGGTTAAAGGGGATTTCCTGCTGTATTCATGCAGGAGAAGAAAGTTTTTCTGTACTCATTCCTGTTCCGGGAAAACATTCTGTTTATAATGCACTTGCAGCAACAGCAGTTGGTTTGACCTATGGTCTTACCATAGAGGAAATTCGTAAAGGAATTGAAAGCCTTCAGTCTGTAAGCGGCAGATTTCATATTATAGAAGCACCGAATTATACAGTTATTGACGACTGCTATAATGCAAATCCAATATCCATGAAAGCATCCTTAGATGTGCTTACCGATGCGCTGGGCAGAAAGGTTGCCATTCTGGGCGATATGGGAGAACTGGGTGCAGATGAAAGAAAGATGCACAAAGAAGTCGGAAAACATGCGGCAGAAAAAGAGATTGATGTTCTTTTATGTGTGGGAGAGCTTTCAAAAGATATGGCGGATGCGGCCGGGGAAGTAAATTCTAAGACTCAGGTCAGACATTTTGCAGATAAAGAAGCTTTGATGAAGGAGCTTCCGGAACTTCTGGAAAAAGGTGATACTGTACTGGTAAAGGCATCTCATTTTATGGAATTTGGGGAGATTGTGGAAAAATTAAGTTAGACATACGGTATTTTATATCTATGTGGTAATTCCTTGCGAAGCAGTATACTTTCTGTTATAATTTCGAAAGTGTGCATGGTTAAGGCATCATGTAAAATACTATAACGTAAGGAGGAAATGACACATGCTGAACAACATTTTAAGTGCAGTAAATGATTGGATGTATACGTATCTTTTATTATTTCTGCTGGTAGGAACGGGAATATATTTTACAATAAGAACACGTTTCGTACAGTTGAGATTATTAAAAGAGTCGTTTCATGTATTAAAGGAAAAAGCAGGAGAAGAAAACGGGAAAAAACAGGTTTCTTCTTTTCAGGCATTGATGATTTCCACAGCTTCCAGAGTCGGAACAGGAAATATTGCAGGAATTGCCACTGCGATTGCAGCAGGCGGAGCAGGAGCAGTTTTCTGGATGTGGCTTATGGCAGTCATTGGCGGAGCATCCGCTTTTATTGAAAGTACCTTGGCACAGGTTTATAAAGTGAAGGACAAAGAGGAATTTCGAGGAGGTCCTTCCTATTATATGGAGAAAGCGCTTGGCAAACGCTGGCTGGGGATTTTATTTTCAGTTCTTTTGATTATTTGCTTTGCTTATGGTTTTAACGGGCTTCAATCCTTCAATATGTCATCTTCTTTGGAATATTATATTCCGGGTTATAGCGATACGGTTTATCCTATGCTTGTGGGATTGATTTTGGCAGTAGGAACAGCCTTTGTTATTTTTGGCGGAGTACACAGAATTGGTTTTATCACATCTGTATTAGTACCGATTATGGCAGGTGCTTATCTTTTGATGGGACTGTTTACGATCGTGACACATCTGCCGCAGCTTCCGGGTATATTTGCGATGATCCTGTCAGAGGCATTTGATT
>ENA-ORTL01000743-ORTL01000743.1-human-gut-metagenome-genome-assembly--contig:-NODE-743-length-21177-cov-52.0396_pt1 | contig 21177 bp, 24 predicted proteins | sample MGYA00241916_ERZ509196 | MGnify/ENA primary metagenome ERZ509196 (study PRJEB26280, sample SAMEA2338844) | human gut metagenome | biome: human gut; feature: human-associated habitat; material: faeces...
GAAACTTATTAACCAAGTAGTCTTGATTGACTACACCATTATTATACTAGGAGGTGTTTTTATGCCAGCAATCAAATCAAGTGCTGATTTAAGGAATAATTACAATGAAATTTCTACATTTTGTCATAATTATCCTGAACCAGTTTTCATCACGAAGAATGGAAAAGGCGACCTTGCCGTTATGAGCATTGAAGCCTACGAAGGACTGACCAGCCGCTTTGAACTTTACAGCCAGATCAAGGAAGGAATGGACGATATTGCCACAGGTAACACCAGACCATTTTCCGAAGCTATGGCTGATATCAGGAGCCGCCGCAGTCGATGAGCTATCAGGTTCATATCACTTCCACCGCAGAACACGATATTATGCGTGCTGCGGATTACATCGAATTTACCCTCAAAAATCCGAATGCCGCAGATAATCTGTTAGATGCTGCGACTGAACAGATAGGCTCACTAGCCGACCTGCCACAGAAGTTTCATCTGGTAGATGATCCGGTACTGGCAAGCTGGGGCATTCGTTTTGTAATAATCAATAATTACCTTGCCTTTTATACGATTGATGAAGAAAAGCAGACTGTAATCATAGTCAGATTTCTCTATCAGAAAAGTAACTGGACTGCCATTCTTCGACAGGGATTTTCCCTCATTTAAGGAATCTGTTTTTATGCAGGTTCCTTTTTAGTGCATATTTTACGAATATACACGTGTAATCAGCTTTCAAATCATTATTAGACTTTGAAATATTCTCATCTTTACTAATTGCTACTGATAAATGAAATCGTCTACCAATAGGTTCTTCATAATTTCCCGCCCATTTTGCATAATATTGTTCATTAATCCTATTATATCTACACTCTTGAATAAATGCTATATCAGTGGAAATAGAGTCAAAATAATCATTAAAACTATCATCAATAACAAAATTGAACATATTCATATTAAGTGTCAATAATAGCATTTTTATCCCTCACAAATTTCAATTTTCCATTTCTTCAACCTTGATTTTCAGTGCAAGCTTTATAGTTCTTTTCCAATATCCTCAAGCTCTTTCATAGCATCCTGATTTTTAGAAAGCTCATCCTTTGCTGTAGCATAATATGATTTCTGGAAAAGCAAATTCCATGAAAGATATTTAGCCATACAATCAAACTGCTTATCAATCAGCTCATACTGGATACTGTCTACAGGAGAACCACCTACAACAATCGTGCCAACCTTTTTATTTTTCAACTGCAATCCACGACAATAGCACTTATCAATGATAAGTTTCAATTGTGCTGACATTCCCCACCAATAAACTGGTGTAGCAAAAAGAATCATATCTGCAGCAGCAATTTTATCAATTGTAGGGTTCGTATCATCCTTATCAACGCATCCCTTAGAGCATTGACAGACACCACATCCCTTGCATGGTGCGATGTTAAGTTTGTCAGGTTCAATGATTTCAATTTCATTTTTTTCAGATGCTCCTTTTACAAAAGCCTCAATCGCTGTAAGAGTGTTTCCTTTTCTTGCACTTCCATTTATAATGATTACTTTCATCTCGCAAAGCCTCCATTCTGCTTATCATATAAGCAAATAAGTTCTAAATAATAATTTTTCTCACATAGCCACATTATATCATAGTAAATATGCCTATGCGATAACATTTATTGCTTCCTCATCCAGCATGTATCTGACTGTCAGCCTGAACTTTAAATGGATGATTTTTAAAATCGTGAAGTCTCTCAATTTCTATCTCCACAACTTTTTCATCATTTCCTCTCATTTGGGTGGAAATTTTTAATTTTGGGTGGATGAAATAATCATTTTTTTAATGATTTTCGGTGGATTTTTCCACCCAAAAATGAAAAAAGCAGTAATGAATTTTCTTAATCATTACTGCTTCAAACAACTGTTCTCAGGGGGAATCGAACCCCCAACTAGCGCTTAGGAGCTCGAGATACCACTGTAAATACATACAATGATTAGTCAACCTAAGTCAAGGAAATCCTTTGTTTTCCTAACTATTCTGTTACTCCCTGTCAAAATAAGAAAACCTGTTTTCATCTCTGTAAAGCACCTTTCGGTGCTCGTCCGGTGCTCGGAGCACCCGGAGGATATAACCATTCCGTTCCATCGAGTTCACTCGGTTGGCCACCATTACGATTCAGCTTCGTAACAATGATCACTTGGTTTTCTTATTAGATTAACTATATTATAACGTGCTGTAGGTCGGATGTCGATGATTTTTTGACCATATTTATTGTTTTATATGTTACTTCTCTATTAGTTCTGCAAACTTGAATTTACAGTTCTTCCATCATTCCCCATCTTCAACGCCATAACAAGAGTTCCGGCTGCCATCACAAAGACACCAATTTCAATCACATAGATGGGAAAAAGCGCCGGACCTGCCACGGCAAAGAAGTCCACGATAAAATGAATCCCATATGCAAGAACCGCTGTAAAAGCCGCTGTCCTGCATTTGCCTGCCTTTACTGCCCGATAGATCAGCAGTGACAACCCGATATGCAGAATGATGGCACTGATTCTTTCGATTCCGCTTACAAAAAAGAGTGGTGCCGGTGTTGTCCATAGGGCCGACAGCTGTGACACGGTCTGGTTTGCAGACTCAGCAGGAAGTGCCGCCAACGTATTCTGCATGGCTCCGCTGTTGATCATCAGCATGGACACAAGATTGCTGATTCCGGAGAGTCCTCCGAGCAGAATGGCCTCCACACCGCCATGCCCGATTCCATACATCAGTGCATTTGGAAAATCCAGCCATTTCTTCATCCAGAACTTCATGGCAATCAATCTTCCGGTCTCTTCAAAAACCGCTGCAGCCAAAGCCGCGTACACATAGTAAAGCCATGGCCTGCTCTGTGCGTTCAGTCCGCAGAACTGAATGACAAGAACATGCAGCAGCTGCTCCAACAGCATGGCAAACAGCAGATAGGTTCCTGCTCCGATAAAGAACGAGGAAATCCTTGCCTTAAGCTTCACCCTTCCTGCAATGAACAAAGCAATCGGTACCCCCATCGAGAGGACAACGGAGCAGATAACTCCCACTATCGCCAGACCTGATATTGTGTTTAATTCCATCTTTATACCTCCATGATTCTCAAAAAATTCCTTTATTGTATTTGAACTGTCCATACAATATAAAGCCTAATCCGACAATAACTGCTGGAAGAATGATATAATCTATAATTATTTCACTCCAAAACGAAACAATAAAACCTAATACAAGAGATATCCCTATAATCAGCGTTCCTGTGCCGACTGTTTTTCCATACGTTGGTATATCTTCTTCCTTTACTTTTCGCCTGTTATAAGAGTGAATTGTGCTGATATTGCCTTTGATATTTACAATTCCCATAACAGATATGAACACTCCTAAAATTAACATTATAATATTTTCCATAATGACCTCCTAAAAATAGAATAGTTCCTCAAATTTTTTGTCCAATGCAATACAAAGAATTAGAGCCAATTTTGCAGTTGGATTAAACTGTCCTGTTTCAATAGAACTAATGGTATTTCTTGATACCCCTACCATTTCTGCAAGCTGAGCTTGAGAAAGATTTGCTTCTGTGCGAACTTCCTTTAAGTGATTTTTCAGTTGTAATTGTTCTTTCATATTCTCACCTCTAAAAGGTGGCTAACAAATCCAACAAATGCCAAAATGGAAAGCACAAAAAACAGAACGGTCAAGACCAAATCACTCTTTCGCTTCATTTTGATAAAACGAACTAACCATTGTGTTGCAATAATGCTGAAGTATATAACCCACGGACTGTAAATCATAGTATGAGCAAGCACAGAAGATAACAGCGAAAGCAAACAACACACTAAAGCACCAACTCTGCTTGCGTGACTTCCGGCTTGATATACCACTTCCATTTCAGCCAAGTCCTTATTGCGATGTTCTTTTCTGCTTGCATTTAAGATTTCGTCCTTTTTCATAAAAACACCTCCACGCCAAGTTTTCTTTGCATATTTTTATTATACACATACCAAGTTTTCTTGTCAATAGAGTTCATAAAAAAGCTACAACCGATATAATAGGTAACTTTTCTACCACTCCGATTATACTCGCAACTTAATGACTTCTTGAATACTTGCCGAAAAAGAAAAACTGCCATCGGTTTGACAGCAGTTCTTCTTCGGTTGGTATCCGTTAGGAATACACAATATCATTCAATACAATCTCATCGGCACAGGCTCGAATGTTATTCATCAATCCTATTCATCTCATCATATCCGTTGCTTTCAGTTCTTCCGTTACACCTTGCTTCTTTGCCATTTCCTTTATCAGATATTCTGCCATATCACGAGCCGAAGTATCAATTTCGGCAAGGTGTTCATATAACTTTCCGCTTGTCAGCAGATTAAAATATAGCACACTTCTCGACAAATTCTTACAAATAACTACAATTTTTTCACAAGAAACAAAAAAACGATACTGCATAGATTTCTTACTTCACACAATATCGTTCTTCTATATCTATACTTTCATTGTTTTTGCCAGAGATGTAAGCAAAGCAGCCATCTCCGGATTGCCAAGTACTTTCATCAGCAGTTCAGGATCTACTCCCTCCGGTATGGTAATCTTATTTTCTTCTCCATTCTTCTCATGTATATCCGGATTAAGATTTTCCTTATTATAAAAGGCATTCTCCATTCTCTCTGCATTTTTTCGCCGGTCCTCATCAATAATATGACCATACACTTCCGTTACCATGTCCGCCTGTGCATGTCCGGAATCCCCCTGAACTGCTTTGATATCTCCACCGCTCAGTTTCAGCTTGTATGTAACACTTGTATGGCGCAGACTATGAAAAACCACATCCGGAAGCCCTTCTTTATCAATTACTTTCTGCATCTGGTCACGAATATAGCTGCCATTAATCGGCATTCCAAAAGTAGTCGCCATTATCAGGTTGTAATCGGTATACTCACTGCCAAGCGCCTCCTTTACCTCATCCTGTTCCTTCTTTATATCAATAAGGCACTGTGCCACAAATCCCGGTATATAAACTTTGCGCTCGCTGGTATCGGTCTTTGGTGTTTTCAGCACCCTGACCGTCTTATTATTCTTCCTTTGGGAGGGGAAGATCAGAATGACTTCTTTTGAATCCAGCTCCTCAACAGCTTCCTTTGATACACGCTCCACCTGTTTGTTAATAAAGACATATGCCCTGTTCTCTGAAATAGCTTCTTCTGATATATCCACACAGTCCCATGTCAGCCCAAGCAGCTCTCCTAATCGGACCGTTGCTGCGAATGCCAGATGAAATGCTACTTTGAGCCATTTATTCTCACACGCATCGATTGCCTGCATCAGCATTTCCGCAGTCCAGATTTCACGCTCCTCAGCTTTATACTTCGGCAGTGTCGCATCCGTTGCCGGATTCCTGTCCATCATATCCCACTTTACCGCCTGCCTGAAACAGCTCCTTAGTACCTTATGTATCTGATGAACTGTCGCAGCTGTGATCAGCTTGTCCCCATCCGAATTCCTTGAACTCTTTACAGCCGGCATTTTCAGAAGATCCGTATAATACTTCTCCATAAAATGGTTGTTGATCTCAGACAGCTGCACCTCTCCGATCGTGGGAATAATATAGTTATTGATCAGTCCTATATTTCCATCATAGGTAGCAACTCCCCACTCATTATGTCCGTAGATTCTGACATATTCCTTTATAAGTTCTTTTACCTTGGTGCATTTTGGTACAACAAATGTTCCCAGGGACTGCTTATACTCAATCTCCTTTTTTCGCTTTTCGGCTTCTTTCAGCGTGGTATAGCCTTCCGACTTCTGGTGCTCCGTGCCATCTGCATCATTTACACGGTAGACAACACTGTATGATTTTTTTCGCTTCCTTATATAAGCCATATTATCCAGCTCCTTCCTGGTATTCTTTCAGCCATTGCAGAAATTCTTTGCGGTTTATTCTCAGAACTTTCCCGGCTCCAACACATGAAAAGCGTTCCATCTGCATCCATTTTGTGATTGTTCCGCTTGTAACTCCTGCAAGAGCCGCTGCCTCTGATCGGGAAATATATTCTTTTGTCTCCATACTCTCCTGATTATTCTGCTTTACAGGCCCCGGTTCTTTATGGTGTAAGATTGTCTTTTCTATATTCAGTTTTTCATCATTCACAATGTTCATCATCAGTGTTGCCAGAGAATTCTTTCCCATTGGAATGGTTCATCGGGCTTCTCTGTGCATTCTTCATTGCCAGCAAAACGTCCAAATACTTCGCATTCCGCGTGGCAAAATCAACTGACCGACCAATCTTCATCATCCTCTGCATCCAGACCTTCACAGTCTGTACAATGGTGCCGCTTCATATTCCGTCACCTGTTCGCTTCCACCAACCAAGGAAATGAATCTAAAGTCGAATACGAAATGGAACAGCAGGGATTTGCAGAATAATCTATTTATAATATCGTATACTATAGTGCCTCCTGTGAGTTATCTATTTGCACACAGGAGGTCTTATCATTTATTTTTCCATATTTCTATTTTCAAATGTAACTATCTTTTTCACACACCAGTCTTTCATAATCCAGGAATCCCCGAATATACATTTCCTTTCTCTTGATTTTTTAGTAAGTTTTAGAAATATACGGATAAAGATATTCCTGTGTCATTTTTGATTCATAATTAAAAGCTTTAAATTCAGCAAATTGATTTATATATTTCAGGGGTATACTTCATCATCTTACCTCTCTATACTTTCTTATTTATTTTGCACAAAAAAGCTTGTATTTTAGCCATTTGTGCAATGATTAACTAAGTTACATACAATGATAAGCATTCAATAATAGGCGGAAACTGTGTCATTTCAGTTACAACGCACTTATGTTTCCTGTCAGAAAGGTACACGAAATAAAACGTCATCCTTTTTATGAAGGCGAATCGGTGTCCCATTCTTCCCTATGGCTGCTAACCTCTCATGTCTAACAGGATCATCTTTCAAAAGAAGAGTCCTAAATTCCTTCGTCCAGCCTACCCATAGCGGGGTGCCGCTTCTGCTCCTTATCAGGGTCATGCCCTATAAAAAATGTCTTAGCGGCTTCGCTCTGCTTTTTCATTGCCAGAGAGCACTCCTGTAATCCAGCACCAATTGAACTCTTGACGGACGTTATCTGCTACAGTATGTGCTTTTATTTATTAGGCTGCTTCCGGTCTGATAATGTCTTTTCGGAACTTCTCCTCATCAAAGTCACAGCCTGTTTGTAATACTACGTAGAATACTCTGATTGCTTTACATGCAACTGCTATCTTGGCCTGCATTCCACCAAGTGGATTCCTGGTTCGGTTCCTGTAATAAAGGAATACATCCTGAAATGCCGGATTCCACAGCATCAGTGCTTTTGCTGATTCGTACATTGTTCTTCGTAGTTTTCGTCTGCCCCTCTTACTGATTCTTGGCTGACCTTTCTTTTTGCCAGAGCTCTTCTTGACTATCTCTAGTCCTGCAAGCTTCTGTATCTGCTTAGGATCGGTAAAACGTCCGATATCACCAACCTCTGCAATAAAGCCAATCACAGTACTCATCCCTACTCCTTTAATGGCGAGCAGTTTCTCCACATTTGGTACTTCTTTTACTTTTTCTTCCAGATATTCATCAAGTCTTTTAAGCTGTTCTGCTTTAAGGATGTAGTCATTTACAAGAACCCATATCTCAAGTCTTGCAGCCTCACCAGCTTCCAACCCTACACTGTTTTGTGCAGCTTCTACCAGGGTCTGTGCCCTCTTTATCCCGGCCGCCCGCACCTTTGCATCACGCCATATCTGATTGATTCCACCTGCACCGATTCTAAGGATATCCTGTGGAAGCGGAGCCTTTTTTAGAAGCATAAGTCCACTGGTTGAATCCCAATCGGCATAACACTCAAAATACTCTGGGAAGAACTTCTGAAGCCATCCCTGTATCTGATTTGACAGACGTACATGCTGTTTCATGATCTGGTCTCTGCAGACAGAGGCCTCTCTGATTTCTGCATATACACCGCTTGGAAGATAAGAAGTTGAAAATCTTCCATCTTTCACAAGCAACGCTATTGTCTTTGGATCCTTTAAGTCACTCTTTTCAGGGCTGTTATCATCCAACTCCATGCTCCTGTTAACCGTAAACGGATTAACAGTTACAAACTGAATATCGTGGTCCTGTAAGAACTTCTGAAAAGTAAGCCAGTAGCAGCCGGTAGGCTCGCAGCCAACAATAACCTTTTTCATTTCAGCTTTATTCATGAGTTCCTCTGTCCAACGAAGGAAAGTGAGGAATCCCATCCCGGTGTTGCTAAACTTAAATACTCTTCTTGAAAGTTCAAATCCTCTCCAGTCAAATGCTCTGCAGAAGTGAGTCTGTGATCCAACATCAACTCCAACAATAAGAGTGTCGCTTGTTACTTGCCTAAGTCTGTCATTCTGTGTTAAATTCATATTGAAACCTCCAGTTTGAAATAAGATGTTTTTTCATCCGCCAAGATGAACACCTTTATCTTACTTCGAGGTTTCTTTTTATTCAATTGACGTTATTTCTGAATTACAGGAATGCTCCTTATGCTACTTATTTGCAAATTTCAACTGATTGACCAACTTGATTACATACTTGCAACGATTTACTACACGATCATCATGCGAAATGTAGATAATACCGGCCCCAATATTTTTTGCGTATTCTTCAATATTAAAAAGAACTTTTTCAGCGGTATTTCCGTCAAGACCTGTAGTGCTTTCATCGAATACGAAGACTTTCGGACGGCGAAGAAATACACGAGCCAAAGACAGACGCTGACCTTCTCCTCCGGACAAACCTGTTCCGCCTTCACCGATTGCATAATCAAGCACCATTTTATCAATACCGTCTGCGGCCACAAAATTCTTATCCAGCACTGTAGCTACCAAAGAATCATACAGACAAACCGAACGAAGTGCCACGATCAGTTCCTTGTCAGACACCTTATCACTAAGTCCATACATAAGGTTCTCACGAATTGTACCTGCAAAGAAGAAGCCTTTCTGCGGAACATACAGTAATGTGTCAATCAGCTCTTTCTGACTGTAGGTATCGATGTTGCTTCCGAGAATAGAGATTGTGCTATGTGAGCCATTCTCTCTAATCTGAACGGACTCTTCCGACAGGCCTGATATCACAGACAAGAATATCGTGTTTTATTTCACTGCTTTTCCTAATTTTACACCCCAAAGCTCATCCTACACTGTAGTTAATCCCTCAGGGTGACAGACCAGAAAATGTGAATCAGTGACAAGCATCCATCCCCTCTGACAAAATCAGTATTTTCAGCCTTGTTTCGCTGACAAATTTGTCACTGAAATTACAATTCTGCATGAAAAAAGCGGCAATGAAACTATCTTCATTACCGCTAAAAATGAGCGTCTCCTATAGGAATCGAACCTACAATAGAGTCTTAGGAGTTCAAGTCCCTACAGAAAATCTATGTTTTTCTTGGTCAACATAAGTCAAACAACAACTTGATTTTACTGACTTTTCTGTAAATCCATGTCAAAATAAGAAAACTGAAAATCATCCAAGTTAAGCACCTCTCGCTGACAAATGAGTGACACTGTCACCCTGAGGGTTCAACCATTCCGTTCCTGCGAATTCATATTTATGGCTACCATTCTCACTCTGTATGCGGTAATGATAACACTGTTTTCTTATTAGATTACTTATATTATAACGTGTGCGAGGTCGGATGTCGATGGGTTTTTGACCATTATTTACTTATATTTGCTTTAACTTAAAAAGCCGGAAGCTAATGCTCCCAGCTTTACATTCTTTTACTCCATCGGTTTTACAAACTTGAATTTATCTGCTATCACTTTCTTCTCGTTTTCCAATTTCTTTTCTGTAATCTTCCATAAGCCTAACACAATGGTCTGCTATATCCTGCATTCCAAGTTTTTTGAAAAAAGCAATCTGCATTCCCATCATTTTTTCACAAACAACCATTTTCTGTTCATCTGCATTACTAATAGCAAGCCATGGGAATGCTTTATATCTTTTAGTGTTACCAATGAGAAAATTATACCCTATCAACTTATCTTCGCGAAAAACAAAATAGAATTGAGGACCTGAACCCGGAATCGATTTTTCCATAATTCGTTGCATTGTTTTCACCCCACCGTATGCTGGAATAAAACCTATTTGCTCAAGAGCGTTTAAAATATCAGGTTTTTTATCTGTAGGTATGTCTCTATAATTTATAATCTGCTCCATTTGCTTTGCCCTCATTCAATTTAGATTTGTCAATTTCATTAAATAAGAATTAATTGGTCAGCTTCGGCAATTCATTTTCTTCAACCGGAACTGCTTCAAGGTCAATATTTGACCAATATGAGCCAATATCTGATCTTGTAAAGTATTCAAAATTGCCCGTGGAAGATTTCAGCTTTCCGTTCTTGACTCCATTACAGACATAAATCAGTTCGTAGCTTGTCCCATCCGAAAGGTTAAATCGAAAACTGGTCACATCCCCTCCTGTGGTCTCTTCAACTTGCTTTTCCATCAATGACAAGTCCTCAAACTTATCATACAAGTCTATTATGTCAGTTTCTGCAACGACTACTTTCTTTTCCGCTGATACAGGTACTCCAGTATAGTGGTACATTTCGATATTTTCAACTTGTCCAACTTCAAAAGGAAAGTTGATATTGACTGTTTCTCTGTTGCAACCGACCACCCCCATCATCAAAAGCAGCAAGGCTATCATTCCTATCATTTTTTTCATATCATCACACTCCTTTACAACCCCAAAGTCATTTTACTTGCGCTCCATAAATCCTATGATTGAAAAAATAAATCCTAAAACCATATGATTCTTCTGTCAATCAGAACCAATCTGCTTTCTCCTATCGGTGTCCAAGCATACACGCTCTTGCAATATAACGTATTATCAGCTCCGAGCCTGTGCTTTCTGTATATTATCTGACCAATACTTATTGCTGAAAAAATCCCCATTTCTAGGCAAATTTCTGAACATATCCATAACAATATCATATGACAAACCTGATGTGTCCACAAACATCTCTTTACCATCTTTAGATTTAACTGCAATTCCGTTATCACCCACATACGCTACTGTATTGTCATCTAATTTCTGTATTGATCCCGTCATTTCCGCAAATTTCTTTAGAGCGAACTCCCCGGATTCTTCACAAAGTTTTCGGAACTTTTCTGCATCCTCACCTACCATATACGGATATTTTCCGTCTCTGATATACCATGAAATTCCCGTTTCTGAATCCGTGTATTTAGGATCAGTTAATGCCCACTCTTTCAAAGGAACACCCTGATACCATACTGTCATTTTTTCACTGGAATCATTGCTTATTTCTGGTTCATCATTTTGAATTTCTTTCTCAGCAATTTCATCCTGCCCCTGTTCATATCCTCTACATGACGCGTTATATTTTAATGCCTCATAGATTTCTTGAACATTTGCGTATTTGTTAACTGCTACAGCATCCGGTATCTCTAACACTTCCTTTTGTTGAAAAGCCTGTGCCTGGTTATATTTTGACACGGGTTTTCTTCCTGCATAAATATTGTTATTTACAGCGGTATTTACTCTATTTACCATATTTATAATCCCTCCAACAGCAATATAATCTAATTTTTTTATTATAGACACTTAAAGTAATTCATATATTTTCTCAATATGCCTGTCTCATATAATGCGGCATCATAAGAGCCCATTTTATATAAATCGGAGATACACTTATTGAAGTCATCCACATAATTTTCCTTTTGGAAATAATCATGACGTCCCGAAGTCATTGCCGTAGGAACACAGCTATCTGTTTTTGTATGTGCTGCCAACGCAGCCATTTCCAAATAAGACGCATTATTCAAATCTATGTCATTGATATAAATCCGTTCTTCAAACTGCTGTCCGTATTCATCGTTTCCTTTTGCAATTACAATAGGATTCTCGTCCGTTGAGTCTTCTGCATAATTCAATGCATACTGCCGTCCTAAATTGTCTGCCCCAAACCCTAATTCTCCTATATGGATCACGCTGGGCGGTGTCAATTGTTGGTTCACATTCTCTGCAAATGTCTTTTGAATATTCTGTCTGCGATATGCTGCTGTCTGACAGCCGTATGTATATGCAGAATTAGTATTGATACTCAGCATAATATCACCTCTTTCTATTATTCTCGTATCTTAGATGCGAGCACTGTATAAAATTCTTTTTCCTGCTGCAGATATGCTGCTCTTTCCTCTGTAACTGCTGCCAACGGATTTTCTATTCTCTCCAATACTTTGTCGATAGCTGCTAAACAACTTTCTTTCGTTTCACCAAAAATATTGTCATCACCACCTGTCAGAAAATCCTGCTCCACAGATAACTGCGTTAATGTACTGGTTACATCCGTCTGAAATGGATTAAAACCAGTTTCAACCAATGTTTCCTGCCACGCCGCCTTGACACTCTCCGGCACTGTTTGAAGGTAATAATCACTAATATATGTAATCTGCTTTTTGGTCTTTTCATCTGCAAACTGATAGGTTCTGTTATTCGCTTTTAACTGTTCATATGCCGCCTGCGCATCACTGTTCGCTTCTGACTCATACCAACCATCTTTATTTTTGCTATATCGCATACCATTGACCGTGAAATCTTTGGAAGTGTCTATCCCCAGATAAGACATCACATCCGTAATTCCTTCTGTATACCTGGCATATTCCTCCTTTGAATGTGCTACAGTAGTCATTGTCCCACCTGCATTTCGCAGCATGGATGCCAACGCATCTGCCATTCTTTGTGCTTTTACATAGGATTCTGTATCATATGGGTTATCTCCACCAGAAACTTCTACTCCATGCGCCGTAACCGTAAGCACATGACCTCCATTAACACGGATTCTTTGCCCTTCTGCAATATTAACAGAATTATTCTGTCTGCTAAGTGATGAACTCCTCGCCAATTTTATAGGTGTTTTTAACACTTGAACCAAATCTTCTACCGGATTTAGTAAGTGCTGCGACATCGCCTCATTATAGGCTTCCTTATCTTTAATAGCTGTATTTTTGTAATTAGATGTAAGTCCTCTTGTATTAGGATTAATATAACTTGATATTGATTGCATCATCTCAACCTCCGTCGTTTTTTCTAGCCGCACCTGCTCTCTCCTATGGAGTCCAAGCTTACTTTTTCAAATAACTAAGCCCTATTTATGCTTACTGTTTGCATTTAGATAAGTATTCATATTTCGCATATAAAACATCTGCAAATCATACCTTCCTAATTTATTCATATCCTGAATAACCTTTTCAAAGCTGGATATAAGGTCGCATCTGTCATTTAATCCCATACACCCGGTTTCTTGTGGAAAAGAACTGAGACTATTTCCCCTATCGACGTTATAATATGCCTCCAAAGCACTCATTTCAACATAAGAAGCATTTCTCAAATTAATATCATTAATGTTAATCTTTTCCTCAAATTCTTTTCCATTTTCGTCAACTCCTTTGGCTATCACTACAGGATTATCCTCTGTTGACTCTTCTGCGTATTTAATATAAAACGAAAGACCTGTTCCATTTCCACCTGAAAACAACATATCATCCGTCTTTAAATACACCTTCACTGATGTCTGAGAAAATGCCTCATTTTCGGCAGCATATGTTTTGCTATTGTTTTGCCGCTTTCCAAATATTTCCGGTGCACTTTGCACTCCCGAACCAACACGCATTTAACTACCTCCATTGATTTTATATTATTTCTACTGCTTTTTTATCGAATAAAATCACTTACTCTCCCAGTCCCATCTCGTCAAACGACCATATTACGCACACAAAGACCAGCATTACATAAATGAAATATATACCGCATGAAAACATACTATATTTTTATATCTACTGACTTCTTGCCACTTTCCACCGACTTTCTCGTAATGCCATCCAATGCGCCAACTGGTATTGGTTTACCAGCTTTCCATGTAGGATCAGCGGCTTTTGCTGCTTTTGCAAATGCCTGTCTATATTGATGTTCATATTGTTCCATTGTCCAGCCTGCTGATAAGCGGTCATCCTTATCCATTTTTCTGTATAAATTGTTATATACACTCTCCCTTTTGGTAGTATCACCATTTAAAGTACCGTTTTCATTTAAGAATTCTTTCTTTGCCAGTTCAAACATTTCCTCCCGGCTGCTCTCTGGAATAGAAATGATATGTTTATAACTGTTTCTGTTCTCATCCGTTACCGCAAGTCCTGTTAATCCGGTATTCGGATCAATCCAGTCTCCATTTTTGTCATATTGGCTCATCAGGTTCTTAATTGCCTGAACATTTGTAAACATTGCACCGTTTCCATTCTTCATCATCTCACTCAATGCTGCTTTATACTTTTTACTGTTTGTGTCAATCCCTGCTGCTTTTAATTGTTTCTGTACAGAGCTGCTGTTCATTTGGGACAACTGAATATTGTTGACTAAATTTGTTTTTGATGTTCCAAATGTCGTTTGAAATAAAAAACCGTAGTCCGTAATTCTTGACATAAGCGAAACCTCCCATCATTAAATTTTTTATATGTATCATCCATTTTATTTTTTATATCGACACACTCCTTCTGATATTTTACCTTTTCTGCACCAAGTACGATTTTTTTGCACGAAGTAAGACTTTTTATGAATTGAGGAATAACTCAGCAATAAATTTATTTCCATCACTTTTCAATATTAAATTTCCATCATATTTTTTTACACTGCTCTGAACATTCAGCAGTCCTATTCCACCGCCTTTTCCTTTCGCTGATACCGGAAAACCATTTTTCCACTTTACCTCCCCGCAGTTATTTTCGATGCTGGCAGCTATCATTTTATGGTATGAGCCAATCTTAATCGAAATATATTTCTCTCCTTCCAGCTTCTCTGCTGCCTCAATCGCATTATCTAATAAATTTCCAAAAATAGTTGTAATGTCGATTGGTGCAAGGAAATTCAGATTCACATTATCCACCTTTATGGTTACTGAAATACCTTTTTCCCTCATAACGGATTCTTTATCGGTAAGAAGAATGTTTAATATTGGATTTTCTGTGTATTGAACCGGAATGAGTGGCTTTAACAGTTCTCTGATTTCCGCTGCATATTCTCCTGCCGTATTCCCCTGCTCTGCACCATATAATCCTTCGATTGCTTTAATATGCTTATTTACATCATGTAGTATCTGGACGGTTTGATCATATTTTTTTGTCTGTGTCAAATAGTATTCGTATTGTACCTTTGCCTGCTGCTCTAATGCGATCAACTGCTTTTCGTAATAGTTCTTTTCATCCGCCATCTTAACAAAATATAAAAGGTATAGATCTGCCAGAACAATGCACCCCATGTTGACTGCACATAAGTAATTTTCTTCTCCATTTTTAAAATTCTCTACAATTACACCCATGTTAATCAGATTGTATAGGAGTATAATTCCATACATGATGTACCTTGTCTTTGCATAAGGAATATCGCTCCTTTTCACAAACCTGTTTATGAATGTATAATACAAAAAAATAAGTATTACTTTTGAAAATGTTACCTCAAGGCAGTAAAGCATCGTTTCATTCACATTTTTTATATCTGCTGCCTGCAAAATACATTGTAAAAGAATCACTCCTAATGATTCACAAACAGACATGCAAAATACCAATGCCTCACATTCAATGATACGTCTTAACGGTTTATCCATATCCTCATAATACAGAGCATATGCTATTATCCCCGTCAACACGCCCCAGACCACCAAATTTAATATGGAATGATTGAGCATATTGATACAGGTTGTAAAAATCACTGTGACAGTCTCGATCACAATATATACATATCTACTTTGACTACTCTTTTTATACTTTCCATTCATAAACTGGAACAGTATGGTACTTATGATAAAACAGGAAAGAGCATTACATAATATCAGTAAAATCGTATTCATCGTTTCTCCTATGAATTTTTCTGCAAAAATTTATTTACTTCTTCTCTAAAATCGCTGCTTCTCTTTTGCGCAATCTGGAGTTCTTTTCCATTATCCATATAAATAATAAAACCCTTTATTTTTTCAATATGCCTTAAATTAACCAGATTTCCTCTGCAATTCACAACAAAATCATAGGGCTGCAGTTCCTCAACCAGTTTTTCAAAAATGCAGTCATACTCATATGTGATATCAGACAACGCTATCAGTACTTTTCTTGATCTTTTTATGTATTCAAAATATAAAATGTCCCTGAGTTTCAATTTAATCGACAGATACTCTTTCCCATTGCTGTCCGTCACTTTATAAAAATCCTTTTCTGCTCCGGTATCCGGCAGTTGATCCAGCAGTTCCAACATCTGCGTTTCCAATTTATCATATTCCAATGGTTTACATAGAAATGAAAATGCATGAACTTCGTTAATGACCTGCATACAATATTCTTCATAACTCGTAATATACACTAATTTCACATCTGGAAATTTTTCTTTCAATTTTCTCCCCAGTTTAATACCATTCAGTTCTTCCATCGAAATATCTAAAATTCCGATATCAATACGACTGATATTTTCAAGCATTTGATTTGCAGACATAAATTTCTCTATATGATAAGCAATCTTTTGACTTGTAAAAATCTTATGCAGCATATTCACTGCACACTCAAGATCTGCTATATCGTCATCACAAACAGCAATTTCCAGCATATTACTCACCTTCTTCCTATCTTCCTACTATATCGGTAATTTTTATTTTTCCATTAAATAAATATAAAGTACTCTGCATATTATCTAAATAGGCTCTAAATAAATATCATATATATAGAAAATGTGCCATCATCTTGACGGCACATTTCCTATATTTTCCCCCCAAATTATATTGCTACAGTATAGAATACCATTGTCTGTCCATACTATCAGCTTCATACTGATATGTAATCAACTGATTCATGTCTTTTAAACCCGCCATTTCTATTAGGTTCTATCATTATATTATAGTTTTCATATTTTTATAGTATCCTGCATTATCCATAACACTATTATTGCTAGATGTACCCACAGTACTTACCTCAGAGTCCGAAATATTATACCCTGCCTTAAATGCAAGAATATCCTCCAATCCATATTGATTTTTATAATCCGTCAGCATATAGATATTATCTCGTATTTCCTCATATTTCGCATTGGCTTCCTGGGAGTTCATTATTTTACACATTTTCTCTGGAAGTCCGGTAATCTTCCCATTGTCATCTACGTTTATATCGTCAAATGAATACTGTCCATTTGTTGCTTTCTGAATGAACTGTTCCACTTCATAGTAAGCATTTACTAATCTATATTGTGTGTTAGAAATATCTGCTGTCTGAATATATTTTTCCCACATATCATCAGCAAAATTTTCCGATATCATATTTTTTATCTGTTCTTTGTTTTCTTCTGTAATGTCCCCGTTAATCGTAATAGTTCCAGATACATCTATTTCAATTTTCCATGATGTATCTGGCAGTTCAATTCCTTTTTCATTTGCTATTCTTTCTATTTCTGCATAAAAATCGTTTTTTATATAATTCGACTTCTCTGCTCTCTCATAATCAGATAAATTGGCAAATATTTTCACATATGCCATTTCCGACACACTTAACTGCTCCCCCTTTTTCATCTTATTTAATAATTCTTCTACACTATCCGTTCCCGAATATTTTTCATCTTCCGGCAACGCTTCAAATTGCATCTGATGTAATTTGTCAATTTCGCTTTGATATGTTTTTTCATATTTCTGCTTTATTGCATTTTTTTCTTCTGAATTATCTGCATTTGCTATTTCTTGTGAGTGCTGCACATTACTACTTGAAGTATCCCTGTTTTTCGTTTCCGTAATTTTTATTCTATAGGAACCTTCCCCGGAATCCGATGTCATATTGGAATTTTCTACTCTGATCACATAATCTGATGTAACGCAGTCCCAATTAGGTACCGTAAGCTGTTTATTACCATGTCCATCATCTGTCGCTATTCCAATCTGATTGCCATATAAATCGTACAATACTAAATTATATGCCTGACTATTCTTGCTTTCCAATGAAATCGTTATCTCTGAAGATATACCCATTTTAGAGTAAAAACTTTTTTGCGGATAAGAAAAAGAATAGTAATCTACATCATATTTTGAATCGATTGTTCCCTCTAAATAACTTTCATTATTATGCAACAATGTTCCTATATCATATGTACTGTAATAGCGATCTACCTGATCATCGTATTTCGTATGCTGATGATAACTATCATTCTTATTTGTTTTGGCATTTTCTATTAACACCGTTTGCTCATTTAATTCTTTCATCGGCGATTTAAAACTTTTTGCTGCATTTCCTGTCTCATATATTTTACTATCTACTATTCCGCCACCTATATAATGTACATAGTGTCCCATCTTATCGTCACCTCTTGGAATCCACGCATGGTATAAAAATACCATCCGTAATTTATTTATCTTTCTAAATATTTAGCCCACTATTATTCCGAAAGGAACTAAATAATCCAATGTCATCTGTGTCATTGTAGTGCAACTAGCATTTACATAAGAAATACCACTTACCCAATGTACTGTAACAGATGTTGCATAGTTTCCATCAATTGATCCTGATGGTGGATTATTGTCAACCAAGTCACTCCACCAACCACCTGTTTGTGCTAGTTTTTTTGAATAACTAGCAGTTGCTGGCGTATAATAATAGTCAATGCTTGATGCGTATGTATTATTAGCAAATGCTTTTGATTTATCCGAAAATTTCACACCTGTCAATGCATACTCATCTTCACTTCCACTAGGACAATTAATGGTCAATGTTTGCGTACTTGCTGATTGGCTAGATGAGCTTCGATTCCACTTTATTGTTGTATAATGTGTAAGATCCGAAAAGGTTGTTGTTTGTGCTATTGGCAATGGTTGTCCAGCATAATATCCATAATGATAACCGGTAGTTGCTGTTGCATCTTTTACCTTAAAAACAATATAATAATTTCCATCAATAAGACCTAAACTAATTACCTTATTCGACGTTCCTGCAATCGTTTTAGTTGTTGAATAATATCTGTCAAAATAACTGGTAACTCCCGCCTCATCCGATGAACGATATATTAAATTTATATCATTGTCAAAAATAAATACATTAACATTAGATTCTAACATAAATGTAATATTATTACAGTCCTCATCCGAAACAACACATTGATAATAATGTCCCTGATTTTCATCATATGCAGAATCATTCAGATACCCCTCTCTTAATGCCGAATTATAGTTGCTCTGACCTTTTGGATTCAGTAAGAAACCAGACATTACAAACCCTTCTGATGTTTTTGCATATGTACTAAAAATTTCTGTATTCGATGTCCATTTCTGATCAGAGAAATTATATTCCATCGTGCTTGCACTCCACATATATTTATTTGACACCCTTCTTGTATCTGCATATGCACTTGCTCCATCATTTGTTGCATCCGTAAAGTCACAAGTCACTTCTTCGGTTGCAATTTTCGATTGTAATAATGTTAAATCCGTGTCGTTATCTTCTGTATTGAAATGTACTTTATTGCCATTATCAATACTTGCCGCATTCGCTACTGAGACATTTCCTAACAGCAAACATGCTGCCAATAATATTGTTGCTATTTTTCTCTTTTTCATGAATAATTCCTTTCTGTTCATAGTTCTTTATTTTATAGTTTTTTGATTTATATAGATTCATTATTAAAACGCTTTCCCTCCCTCTATTGTTTATTTTTTAATTTAAAAATTTCGAATCATATATTTTATCTAAAAAACTATATTACTATACTTGACACACTTCCCTATATTTTTTCAAAAATATTATATTTCTAAAGTACAGAATACCATTGCCTGTTTGTACTATCAGCTTCATATTGATATGTGATCAACTGATTCATGTCCTTTAAACCACTCTTTCCATATAAAATGCTTAAAGTCATATCCGGCACATTGTTCCATCCTTTAGTTGACATAGTTGAAACCAGGTCATGTATCCAATTCTTCATTTGCTGCTTGAACTCTTTCGGAACTTTTCCAGAATCTTCAACAGCCTTATCCACTAAGTCTAATATATTCTCTCCTGACTCCGTATAATATGTCCCATTTTTTTCCTCAAGTTTGTCTAATCCATATCCTGTATAACTATAAACCTGATGATATGCTTCGTATTTCATCTTTGATTCCTCTGTTACTTGAGAACTCTCACAGCCATCTTGTGTTGAGCAATAATAGATATGCTTATAGAGATTTTTCCCATTATTACCTACATTTAAAGCATTCTGCATCAACACCTTTGTTTCTTCATCCACGCCATCTACCGTTATCTCGTAACTGTATGGATCGACAGTAAAAGTACAATCTTTCGTAATAGAAGATGTATCTACACCAGCCTGCTTTAAAATATTTGAAATCTGCGAATTTACCAATGCTCTTTCAAATTGGATTTTATCCGAATCTACACTGTCGCCGTCCACTTCAATTCCCCTGAACAAAGAATCCTGATAATTTACACCATTTATTTTTCCTGTCCGGCACATCTGCATCTCATAATTATATGCAATCCTACGTTCTGTATCAGTCAAATTAGTCTCGTAATACTCTGAACTCTTATCAAAATACTTGGAATGAATATAATTTTCAGGGTTAGAATGTGTTTTTGCTTCTGCGGCAAGCTTAGAATACTTTTCCGTTAATGCCGCCCTAAATGCTTTACCTGTACTCATATATTCACTTGTTTTCGCATTAATCTGTGCTCCTGCATTCTCAATGAGCTCTTGATTCGTTTTTTTTGCTGAAGCTATATAGGACTTTAAGTCAATGCTACTGTCAATACTTGTATTATGTGTTCTTCCACTTGTACTTTTTGTCAGTTTTTCCTTTCCCGATGCACTTATCGTTAAGGTATCTCTTGTGCCTCTACAACCAGTGTTTTGACTGCTTGCCGCTTTTTGTTGTTGACCAAACAGAACATTAAGCAACGACTGATTAGCATTAATTCGGCTGTTAAAAAATATATTCATAATATCACCAACCTTCTTATTATATATCGGATTATCCTAACCTTGTTTGTAATCTTTTCTTTCTTCAAAATTATAGAAATTGATACTATGCATATGTATCAAAACCTACCTTA
>ENA-ORTL01000767-ORTL01000767.1-human-gut-metagenome-genome-assembly--contig:-NODE-767-length-20300-cov-2.22692_pt1 | contig 20300 bp, 19 predicted proteins | sample MGYA00241916_ERZ509196 | MGnify/ENA primary metagenome ERZ509196 (study PRJEB26280, sample SAMEA2338844) | human gut metagenome | biome: human gut; feature: human-associated habitat; material: faeces...
CTCGTCAACTTAAGACATATAACGGAAGTACGTTCCAATTCTATCCTGATTCATAAGGATGAGATTCCAATCAGCCGGCGGCGGAAAAAAGACTTCATGAAAAGTCTGGCTGACTATATGGGAGGTGGTTTCTGATGAACAATATCAAACAAACGTGGCTGTTTCTCAATTCGTTTCATATTCAGATTCTGGCTGCGGAACTGCTGTTCTGTCTGAAATTAAAACGTACAAAAAATTTCCTGCCTCTGTTCCTTTTTGGGACAGGCGTTTACTGTCTGCTGCCGTATCTCCTGCCTGATAGTTTTTTCTGGTCGGGATTCCGGATCGGAAGCTGGTTTACCTTCGGATTTCTTCTCATGCTGACCCTGTCCCTTATTCTGATCTGGTTCTGCTTTGAGGTCGCATCATACAAATATCTTGTTTTTTACGGAACGGCTGCCTGTGTAATCCAGCATCTCGTTCACTCCGTTTCCAGGATATTCGATCTGATCTTTTTGCTGGGTGATACCATGACAAGTCAGTTCGTCCAGCTGTTTATCGCCGTCATCCTCTATCTCATGTTCTATTTAATCTTTGTTCGCCGTTTGGAAAAGGGAGAGGATATCGCCGTTAAAAACAGCTATCTGACCGTATTTACCGTATTTTCCATGTTTATGGTATACTGCGTCAGTCTCTGGACCACCATGACAGAGACGGAAACCATCGGCTGCAGTTTATTTGACTGCTTCTGCTGCCTCCTTCTGCTGGTGCTTCAGTTCGGCATGTTTGAATGGGGAAACATTCAAAGACAGAATGAAATTATGAAGCAGATTCTCCATATGGAACAGGAACAGCACGCCATCTCCAGAGATACCATAGAACTGATCAATTTAAAATGTCACGATTTAAAGCACCAGATTTCCGCCCTGCGCTACGCCGACAGCCAGAGTGAGTATGACAAAAGCATTCAGGAACTGGAAGACGCTATAATGATCTACGATACCTTTGCAAAAACAGGCAACGATTCCCTCGATATCATTCTGGCGGAAAAGGGGCTCTACTGTGAGAAATACGGGATCCGCTTCAGCTGTATTGTCGATGGCAGCCGTCTCGGTTTTATCAGTCCGACCGATATCTGCTCTCTCTTTGGTAATGCATTGGATAACGCCATCGAAAGTGTCTGCGGCCTGAACGATGAGGAAAAGAGAATCATCAGCATGAACGTATCCGTAAAAGCCAACTGCCTCGTTATCCATATGGAAAACTACTATGACACCCCCCTCATCTTTGAAGATGGACTCCCGGTAACCACGAAGGAAGACAGGGATTACCACGGCTACGGATTGAAAAGCATACGGTTCCTGACAGAGAAATACGGAGGAACCATGTCCATCAGAAGTGAATCGAATATCTTCTCTTTAAATATAATATTTCCACTGACCTGATTCCGCGTAACAGCTGATAGCCAGGCGGCGCCAGAATAGAAAGGCAGAGAAACCTCACACGGTTTTTCTGCCTTTTTACCATTTACGCGCCAGTTTTTGCCACTTACGAAAACGCCCTCTTTTTTACAATTTTGTATGATAATATATGGTTCGTAAAGAATTATTCTATCTATTTTTCACAGAGACAGGACGGTAAAGCATCATCACCTGCCAAAATTCCTGTCATTTATTCCATGAAGGAGGAAGGTTATGAGGGTTACAGGAAAATCACAGCGTCTATGGCACGGATTGACCACAACAAGCTGCTGTCTGCTCGCAGTCGTTCTCGGCGGAACATCCATTGCCGGCACTATGGAGGCACGAATTAATTCTATTTTCGGCACACAGTCCTCGAAGGTGGTTAGTGTAAGTTCCGGAGAGGAGACGGACTCCGTCTATTTTCAGTCCGGTTTTGCATCAGCCCAGGAACTGGTGGACTACAGGGAGGATTTAAACAAGCGGATCGCAGAGGAGGGCTCCGTACTCTTAAAAAATGATAACAATGCCCTGCCGCTGGGCACAGATGGAGTCAGCGTCACGATCTTCGGCATCGGAGGCGTCAGTCCCGTTTACGCCGGCGCCCAGGGCGGAGGCGTCATCAAAAATACCGACCAGATTGTACCGGTCTACCAGGCATTTAAAGAATCCGGCATCAATATCAACGAGACCGTGCGTAACTGGTACAAGAGCACCGGCATTCCCGATAACTGCGTCATTGATTCTACCGGCCGGGATGGAAGCATCACCACCAGCGGGCCCTGGGATAATGAGAAGGCCGAACTGGCCACCCGCTCCCGCGGAGCTTTAGAGGCGGATGCTTCCGGAGCTTTTGCAGACTGGAGAGACAGCTATGCATCTTATAATGACGCTGCCATAGTCATGCTCTGCCGTCTGGAAGGAGAAGGCAGTGATTTGGAAGAAGGCAGTCTGGCCATTACAGACGAAGAGCAGGCTTTAATCGACGAAGCCAAGCAGAATTTCGATAAGGTCATTGTGATCTTAAACGGCTCCGCCGCCATAGAGGTCGATTCCCTGAAGCAGGACCCCGGCATCGATTCTATCCTCTGGATTGGCGAACCGGGCACCCACGGACTCTACGGAGTTGCTGACATCCTTACGGGAAAAGCAAGTCCTTCCGGTCATCTGCCCGATACCTATGCGGTCAGTTCCACCTCTTCTCCGGCATGGCAGAACTCCGGCAGCTTCACCTTCACAAATGCGGAGACAGACAATCTGGGCAATTACGGAAGCTATTATCTGGTTCAGGCGGAAGGCATCTATCTGGGATATAAATACTATGAAACCAGGTATGAGGATTACGTCCTTGGCGCCGGCAGTGCGGATTCTCCCGCAGGCGCGTCAAACGGCAGTACTTCCTGGAATTATGATGATGAGGTCTCCTATGGGTTTGGATACGGACTGTCTTATACCACATTTACACAGACGCTTGACAGTGCTTCCGTCGATGAAGAAAATCAGACTGCTTCCCTCACGGTTACCGTGACAAACACTGGAAACACAGCCGGAAAAGACGTCATCCAGGTGTATGCCCAGTCTCCCTATACGGATTATGACAAAGCCAATCGGATCGAGAAAGCTGCCGTCCAGCTGATGGCCTTTGATAAAACGAAACTCCTGGCTCCCGGCGAAACGGAGACACGCACCGTTGATCTCGATTTAAAATATCTTGCCAGCTATGATTACACCAATGCCAAAACCTATCTTATGGAAGCAGGTGACTACTACTTTTCCATTGGCAACGGTGCCCACGATGCGTTAAATCACATCCTTGCAGCCAAAGGCATGACAGCCAAAAACGGTATGGATTACGAAGGCAATGCGGCATCTGTCTATCACTGGGTAAAGGCGAAAAGTGATGAAGACAGCTATTCCCTGGCATATGACGGTGAGACAAAAGTTACCAACCAGCTGGATAATGCAGATTATAATTACTGGAAACCGGGAACCGTTACTTACCTGTCCAGAAACGACTGGAGCGGAACCTGGTCTGACGGCTATGACGGTCTGGAGGCCACCGAAGAGATGATTCCCTGGCTGACCACAGAGATCTATGAGGCCGGTTCTGCCGACACCTCTTCCATCGTGACCGGTTCTGCGGAAACGAACTACAATCTGATTACAATGCGGGGAGCGGATTACGATGACGAGCTCTGGGAAAGTATATTAAATCAGATGACGGCCGAGGAAATGGCTCTGCTTGTCACAGACGCATGTGAGCATACAGCGCCGGTAGCAACTATCAACTACGGCGGCAGTCTCGATAAGGATGGGCCGATCGGATACGATGCCAAATTTAACACTGCACCGGATGCCGTATACCGCATCGATGACACTGCATCCGATTACATACGCAATTATAATTTTACCACATTCTGCACAGAACCGGTCCTGGCTGCTACCTTTAACCCCAGCCTTGCTAAAGAGCGGGGAAGGGTAAACGGAGAAGATTCCCTCTGGTCCGGCTACACGGAAATCTGGGCTCCCGGCTGTAATCTTCACCGAACACCATACTCAGGCCGCAACTATGAGTATTTTTCAGAAGATGCCATGCTGACCAACCGGATGGCTGCGGAAATCTGTGCAGAGGGACAAAAGTACGGCAGTGTCGCAGGACCGAAGCATTTCGCATTTAACGATCAGGAGACCCACCGTCAGGGTGTGGCTACCTTTATGAATGAGCAGGCGGCCCGCGAAATCCAGCTTCGCGCCTTCGAAGGAGCATTCCGGCCAGACGAGGGCGGCTCCATGGGAACTATGACAGCATTTAACCGGATTGGAGTTGTACACGTAACTTACTCCGAACCGCTTCTCATCAATATTCTGAGAAACGAGTGGGGCTTTGAGGGGTATAATATCACAGACTTTGCCTTCAACGACTTAATGTACCCCTATGCCTCCATCACCTCAGGGACAAATGCATTTGACAATATGATCAGCGATTTCTCTGCCATCAACGCAGAGACTCTGAAAAAAGACTTAACCCTTCTGTCAGGAGTGCGTGAATCCTGCCACAGAATTCTCTATACCTATGTCAACAGCAACGCCATGAACGGAGTGTCCTCCAATTCGACGATTGTGAGCGTCACGCCATGGTGGAAAGCGGCGCTAAACGGCTTAAGCATCGCCCTGGCTGCCCTGGCTGCCGTAAGCTTTATACTGTACCTGGTCAATTTGCGGATTCTGATCCGAAACCGTAAGAATAAGGAGGATAACTAGGATGAACGTTTTTTTGAAGAAACAGGCGGCGGGCTTCTACATCTCAGCGGCGTCTGTCATATTTGCGGTTATTGCCATGATCTCTTACGCGGTCATGGCGCAGGATGGGGAAAATACCCCCTCCTCCGTATATTTTCTGACTGCGGCCGCCATCTTGTTCCAGACCGGCACCATCGCTTTCAATCAGTCTGGCGCCGGAAAAACTTATTATAATACCGCCTCTTTTTTTGCAGCCCTGCTGTCTGCATTCTGCCTGGTACGTTTCATTACAGGCAGAATGGAATGGCTCGGCGGACTGGCTGCCCATAATGCCAACTTTGCACCGCTTCACACTTCCTTTTTTACTGCTGTCATCTTTTATATCCTGACCATGGCAGCCTGCATCATAGCAGCTTTTTGCAGACAGGTAAAGGAAGGAGATTAAAACAACGCCATGAAAGCAATCAATTTCAACGATGGGTGGTTTTATAAACACTTAGATTCGGATGAGGCGGCCATTCCGGCCGCCCTCCCTCACGACGCCATGCGAAAGGAAGCGCGTTCTGCCGATAGCCCCGGAGGGATTAATACCGGCTGGTACGCTGGACGCGATTATCTGTATACAAAAACCTTCGACATTCCGCAGGACTATAAAAATAAAAAGATTATCTTCGAGTTCGAAGGCGTTTATCACAATGCGGAGGTAATTCTAAACGGAAAAAAAGCGGCCTTCCGCCCTTACGGGTACAGCAATTTTTATGTGGACACAGAGGGGTTGTTAAACGATGGCCATTCCAATGAAATTCAGGTGATTGCGAAAAACAGCGATCAGCCAAACAGCCGCTGGTATTCTGGCGCAGGCATCTACCGTCCGGTAACGATGTGGGTTTCCGATTACCGCCGAATCCTTTTAAACGGAGTAAAAATCCGTACATTAAGCATTGATCCGGCGATTATTGAAATCCGGATTTTAACGGAAGGCGAGGGCAATGTAACTGCCTCCGTTTTCTACGGCGAAAAAAGTGTGCTCTGCCTGTCCGGTTTCACCACAGGCGAACTCATTATGAAAGCCGAAATACCCGATGCTGTTTTATGGGAGCCGGGTAACAGTGCTCTATATACGTGTCAGGTTGTATTTGGCAGCGACACGGAAACGGTATCATTTGGAATTCGTACGGTAACATACGGCAGTGACGGTTTTTGTATAAACGGGAAACGGGTTATACTTCGCGGCGCCTGTATCCAATGGCCTGCTGGGCGCCTGTGCCTATCCGGAAGCCGAGGAGCGGAAAGTGCGTATCCTGATGGAAAACGGATACAACGCGCTCCGTTCCGCCCATAATCCCTGTTCCAAAGCCCTCTTAGATTCCTGCGACCGTCTGGGAATGCTGGTTATGGATGAATATGTGGATGCCTGGTACATCCATAAAACGGATTTTGACTACGTCCATTATTTTGAAAAATGGTGGCGGGAAGATCTTAAAGATATGGTAAGTAAGGATTACAATCATCCCTCCGTTATCATGTATTCCACAGGAAATGAGGTATCAGAGACCGCACAGAAAAAGGGCATACGGCTTACAAAAGAAATGACGGAATACTTACACACCCTGGATGACCGCCCTGTAACCTGCGGCATCAATATTTTTTTCAACTTTTTAAGTTCTGTTGGCTTTGGTGTTTACAATGATAAAAAAGCAAAAAAAGAGGTTGAAAAAGCGGGAAAGCGTAAAGCGGTGGGAAGCGAATTTTTCAACAATCTGGCCGGTCTTCTGGGCGACAATACCATGAAGCTGGGCGCTACCCTTCACGGCTGCGATGTAAGAACAAGAGACGCCTATGCCGGCATGGATATCGCCGGTTACAACTACGGAATTCTGCGGTACCGCCACGATCTGAAAAAGTATCCCCAGCGCCTGATCCTGGGCAGTGAAACCTTTTGCAAGGACGCTTATACTTTCTGGGAGCTGGCAAAAAAGCACCGGCGCATCATCGGTGATTTCGTATGGGCCGGTATGGATTATCTGGGCGAGGTGGGGATCGGCGCCTGGGAGTATCGGGATTATGCCCCCGACTTTTCTCATGGCCCCGGCTGGATCTCAGCCGGCTCCGGAAGGATCGATTTAACCGGAAAGCCTCTGGCGGAAGCGGCTTATACCCGCGTTGCATTCGAACTGTAGAAAGGCCCCGTCATCGCGGTCCGTCCGGTAAACCACACGGGAGAAAAACACTCCCCCTCTGCCTGGAAGATGACAAATGCTCTGGAAAGCTGGTCCTTTTCCGGCTGTGAAGGAAAGAAGGCGGAGATTGAGGTGTATGCGCGCGCCGCATCCGTTGAGCTCCTGATTAACGGCGCCTCTGTCGGAAAAAAGCGATTAAAAAACACGTGTCGTACGCTCTTTCACGCTTCCTATAAAAATGGTGAGATCACAGCGGTATCCTACGACTCATACGGCAGGGAAACAGCACGTACTTCGCTACTGACCGCCGGTAAAGAAACGGTCCTGACGGCTGTGCCGGAACAGACAGAAGCGGCTTCGGGCAGACTCTGCTTTATTCGTCTGAAATACACCGATTCCCGCGGTATCTTAAAGCCTCTGGAACGGAACAGACTCCGTGTCACAGTCACCGGAGGCCAGCTGATCGCCCTGGGTAATGCATGTCCGTATAACAGCGAAGGCTGGCTCTCCGATACCACGGATACGTACTTTGGGGAAGCTATGGCAATCGTCAGGGCCGGAAGCGGAAGTGAACTTTATCTGACAGCCTCTGATGGGACCCGCACAGGTGAAACAAAGATTAAAATAATGGAAGGAGACGGCCGATGAATCAATCTGTAGTAAAAAGAAATTGGCTGTATCCATTTAGTCACCACCATCCCAAGGCTGCAAAGATTTTGGTACAGTTTGTAAAATTTTATCTTTTTTCTCTGCTGGTAACACTTCTGCAGTATCTCCTGCTGACGTTTCTCCCCGGCATCTTCTACCGGTACACAGACTGGTGTGAAATACCGTGTCAGCTGATTCACCTGAACTTCCGGATTGTGGATACCTATGTATTCAATTATCCGGTTACCGGTGATGCATCCGGCGGAATGGGGTATTTTGCTGCTTTTGCCATCACCTTATTTATCGCACAGTGCGTAAATTTTCCCATGCAGAGAAATATAACCTTTCACTCCCATGGAAACATCTGGTACCAGATGGTATGGTACGGGGCGGCATGGATTGTTATCACTGTCACCTGCAGTCTGCTGATGTCCTTTTATGTTCCGATCTGCAAACTTTATCTGTCTCCGGCTGTTTATAATGTCATTATTACCGTTATCAACGGCGGCGTCCAGATGATCATTTACTTTCCTGTTTACAAAATTATTTTTCCGGAAGGTGAGGCCGTCCGGAATTGAACGGAGGCTGCCGCACTTATGATTTTAAAATCACAGGTACGGCAGCCTCTCTGTATTTTATTCTGAATTATCTCATCTTATAAACCGGATCCGCCGGATATCCGCCGCGGATCTTCTGCATGCCCCGCTGAATGGCATCCTTGGACTGCTTCCAGTCTGCATCACGGTTTAAGTAATCGTATTTTTCAATAAACCAGTCCACATCCGCGGACAGGCGCTCCATGTTGCGCTGCATCACATCAAAGATCATGGGATAAAAGTCCCTGCGTTCGGCGTCGTTTACCGGTCCGCTCCTGCGCACAGCTCTGCAAAATGGTGGAGACAGACGCCCTTTCCGTTCTTAACCTTTTCCCGGAAGGCCGCGTCCTTTTTGTACAGATGAAAAAATGTGGCGATATATCGCTCATAGACCTCATGAAAACGGTCGCAGATATAACAGGTCCGCTCCTTTTCGTTCACCCATTTCTCAATGGGATTTCCGCCTTCCCGTTTGCCGGCCTTTCCCGTGATCCGGTCCATCACCGAGGTCTTTCCAGGGGTGTAATCCTTAAACTCGGACTTCATCTCCTGAATCAGCTTCTTATAATACGTCTTTAAAATCCATCCGTTCCCCAGTGCATTGCCATAATCAAACATCTTCTTCTGATGGACCCGGCAGAATCCCGCCTTGTCCGTCGCTTCCCTCGTATCGCTCTCCATATACGAGGCACAGGAACCCAGGACAAAGTCCATTAACTCCTGCTCCGTTTTCCGTTCCACGTAACAGAATGGACATTCGTCATCCGCATCCATCGCGTCATTCATTGGTATTTCATATAGTTTTTCCTTCATTGTTATCGCCCCGTCTTACACCTTGAACCGGTACCCCACGCCCCAGATCGTCTCGATATACTGCGGCTTCGCCGTATTAAACTCGATCTTTTCGCGGATCTTCTTGATATGAACCGTGACTGTAGCGATATCTCCGATGGATTCCATGTCCCAGATTTTGCTGAACAGCTCTTCCTTGGTAAACACGTGGTTCGGATTCTGTGCCAGGAAGGTCAGCAAATCAAATTCCTTTGTCGTAAAACTCTTTTCCTCTCCGTTGACCCACACGCGTCTCGCGGTCTTGTCAATCTTCAGGCCGCGGATCTCGACAATCTCATTATCCGGAGTTCCGCTTCCGATCAGTCTTTCGTATCTGGCCAGATGAGCCTTGACACGGGCCACCATCTCACTTGGGCTAAATGGCTTCGTGATGTAATCGTCGGCGCCCAGTCCCAGGCCGCGGATCTTATCGATATCCTCTTTTTTCGCAGATACCATGATAATCGGGGTGTTCTTCACTTCCCGGACCTTGCGGCAGATCTCGAATCCATCCACGCCCGGAAGCATCAGATCCAGAATCAGCAGATCGAAATCTTCATGAAGAGCCTTCGTAAGTCCGGCTTCTCCATCATTCTCAATCTCCACCTCAAAGCCGCTCAGTTCCAGATAATCCTTCTCGAGCTCTGCAATGCTCTCTTCGTCTTCAATAATCAGTATCCTGCTCATTCTGCAATAACCTCCTGATATTTTCTTAGCACAAAGTGTATCTCCGTGCCTATCCCTTCCTTGCTGGTCGCCCATATCCTTCCGCCGTGGTCCTCGATAATCTTCTTTACGATAGAAAGCCCGATACCGCTTCCACCCTGAGAGGAGTTCCTGGAAGAGTCTGTCCGGTAGAACCGGTCGAAGATGTTGGGCAGATCTTTGGCAGCAATGCCTTTTCCATTATCCTCAATCTCAATCTGGATAAAATCTCCCACGTCCTTGATGCGGATGTTGATAATTCCGCTCTTCTTGTCAATATACTTCACTGAATGGTTGACAATATTGTTGATGACGCGTCTCATCTGCTCCGCGTCGGCGATGACCATCACGTCCTCGTCCACATAGTTAAAATATCCCAGTTCGATATTTCTCGCTTCCATCTCCAGCCCCACCTCATCGACACAGTCTCTGAAGTAGCTTGCCACATTGATCTTAGAAAATGTATATGGGATCTTATTCGTATCGATCTTCGAGTAGAACGTCAGCTCATCGATCAGCTTATCCATGTCATTCGCCTTATTATAAATGGTCCGTATATACCGGTCTAGCTTCTCCGGTGAGGACGCCACTCCGTCCATGATTCCTTCCACGTAACCCTTGATGGCCGTGATCGGAGTCTTCAAATCGTGGGAAATATTGCTGATTAATTCTTTATTTTCCTTGTCATACTGGATCTTCTCTTCCGCGTTCTCCTTCAGCCTCATGCGCATCTCTTCGAAATCCTGGCACAGCTGGCCGATCTCGTCGTCATTCTCCACTTCCAGTGCAAAATCCAGATTGCCATCCCTGATCTTCTTCGTGGCCTCCTGGAGCCGCCCCAGCGGGTGTACCACAGAACTGTAGACCCACATCATCAGGATCGCGTCCGTAAACACGATGATCAGAATTACCGCCAGAAGCATCTCCGCCATCATGGCCTTGATCTCCGGAAGAAGTCCGTCTACATTGGATACAATGAACACACTGCCCTTTCCCTCATCCGGGTAAAGGAAATCCATCTGCTTGACCAGATGCTGCGTATCCCCATCCAGATAGATGGCTCCGTCGATGCTGCTGTCCACGTCTTCATACTTGGGCAGCTGATCGAGGAGCTCCTGAGTCACATGACTGTTTCCGTCAAATACGATCTGGTCGTCTTTTCGTACAATCATATATGCATATTTATTCGACAGCTTTTCATTCAGCTTCTGCATATATTCCATATCACTAAACTTCTCCGGGCTGCTGTCTAAAATCTTCTCGATTTCTTTCTGTTCAACCTGCGTCATCCGGTTAAAAATCTGAAGGGAATTGCCGGAAAAGAGATTTACCTGCTCTGTTAAATTATACGCCTTGCGGAACGATTTCATCTGATAATTGCTGAGTCCCGCCACAACCGCGTAAATCAGCGCCAGCGGCACCACGGTTATGATCACAAAAGCGACCGCCAGACGTGTTCTTAATTTTAGTTTCACAACGTGCGTCTCTCCTCTGCTTATAGTATTCCATTTTATACAAAAATATTATAACACAGAATGAAGACCGCATTTATAAAACTATTATAAAATTTGCCTGTCCCTTTATAAACTGCCGTTTCCTTCTGTCATCATTTCATCGGTCAGCAGAAGGCCGTTTGCCTCCAGATTCCGAACCGTGTACTGATTTACGTATGCAAATCCGCCGCATGCGGCCGGAATCACTGCAAATGGTCTGACTGACGGTTCTGCGCCGCCTTTCTCTAATTGTCAAACCAGAACACGATGCGTACCCCATCATCACTTTTGATTCCCCACTCCTCTTTCAGCGCCTCCAGCCGGCTGATCAGCATGGTCAGGTTCAGATTTAAGTACCCCAGCCATTCCCGGCAGACCAGCCCGGCATCCGATATCTCCTTGCTCTTTTCATCAATGAACGCCAGCTGGTAAGGTTTCCCGGCCGCATCAAACTCCAACATTTTCTCATAGTCCTCTTTCCGGACCCAGCCTTTTAACGGCATCCGTCCTCCGTAGCCGCTTTCCTTCAGTTCTCGCAGCGTCAGCCAGGAGAGATCGTGGCAGTCAATGCTTCCGATCTCCATCTCGTCTGTCTCATACCGAAAAACCAGGTCGTCCATCTGCTCCGGCAGGCCTCGCGGCTTCGCAATCGGAGGCCAGGAGCTTTCCTCCTCTTCTCCCCGGACTCCGGCCAGCAGATAAAACAACCCATAATCGCGGTGCCCATCGATCAAATCACGACGGCTGAAGCCTCCATCGCCCTGAATCCTTAAATCCGCCCACACATCGTCCCGATACCAGTGTTCGATGTTCTTCCAACGCCGGTTACCGGTCTCCCTGTTCCAGAGCGTTTTGCCACGAACATCGGCGGTATACCCTTCTGCAAAGAGATGTATGTCACAGCCCATTATGATTCCTCCATTCTCGTGGATACCATGCATTCCAGTCCGCTCACGTATCCCTTATTTTCCTCTAATAATCTGTTGAGCTGACTATAACATATTCCTGGCGGAAAGTCACGAGGCGGCGCTCCAGAATATAGTCACTTGTCACTCCCAGACGGATTATCACGCAAAAAACAGGTGAAAAAGAATCTTCCAAGCGCTTTGAAACGCTTTGCCAATTCTTTTTCACCTGTCTTTTCTCACCTGTTTCCCACCCCGGCCGGACACCGGAGTGATCGCGTTATTCCATTTATAAATACTTCTTCAATAGCTCCACCTTATCCAGCTTCTCCCACGGCAGATCCAGATCATTTCTTCCGAAATGTCCGTATGCGGCAGTCTGCTTGTAAAGCGGTCTGCGAAGATCGAGCATGCGGATAATTCCCGCCGGACGGAGGTCAAAGTTTTCACGGATGATCTCAACCAGTTTATCATCGCTTAACTTACCTGTTCCGAACGTATCCACCATGATGGAAGTCGGATGCGCCACACCGATGGCATAGGACAGCTGAATCTCGCATTTATCCGCCAGACCTGCAGCCACCATGTTTTTAGCCACGTAGCGGGCCGCGTAAGCCGCTGAACGGTCTACCTTGGTGCAGTCCTTACCGGAGAAGGCGCCGCCGCCGTGGCGCGCATATCCGCCGTAGCTGTCCACGATGATCTTTCTTCCTGTCAGTCCGCTGTCTCCCTGCGGTCCGCCGATAACGAAACGTCCTGTCGGGTTGATAAAGAACTTGGTCTCCTCGTCGATCATATCAGCCGGGATAATGGCGTCAAATACATACTCTTTGATATCCTTGTGAATCTGCTCCTGAGTAACGGCCTCGTCGTGCTGGGTCGATAAAACCACTGCTTCCAGACGGATCGGACGGCCATTCTGATCGTATTCCACCGTAACCTGAGTCTTTCCATCCGGACGCAGGTACTTTAATGTGCCATCTTTGCGCACCTTCGTCAGCTGGAGCGCCAGTTTGTGTGCCAGGGCGATCGGATAAGGCATATACTCTTCCGTCTCATTGCTGGCAAAACCGAACATCATGCCCTGGTCGCCGGCGCCGATTGCATCCAGCTCAACCTCAGACATCGTGTGTTCCTTCGCTTCCAAAGCCTTGTTTACGCCCATAGCAATATCCGGGGACTGTTCATCCAGGGATACGACCACACCGCAGGTATCGCAGTCAAAGCCGTATTTCGCGCGGTCATAGCCGATCTGGCGAATCGTCTCGCGGACTACCTTCTGGATATCCACGTATGCGTGAGTGGTCACCTCACCCATAACCAGTACAAGACCTGTGGTACAGCAGGTCTCACAGGCCACACGGCTCATCGGGTCCTGCTTTAACATCTCGTCCAGAATCGCATCGGAAATCTGGTCGCACATTTTGTCCGGATGGCCTTCCGTCACGGACTCGGATGTAAATAATAATTTTTCCATGTTGTCATTTCCTCCTTATGTACATGGGGGAGTCAGAAGACCTGCAGCCAGCTGCCGGTTTTTTGACCCTCGCGGCAGTCGCCAAATTCAAACAAGCTTGATTTTGGCTCGTTGCCCGCGGGAATAACAAAAAGAAAAGCCCGCAGCAATGCGGACTTGATAAATCATGTATCAAATCCTCTTATTGCTCGATTTCTCGCTCAGGTTGGCACCTTCCGCCCTCTCCTGACTGCACACCAATGTGCGCCATTCAGGCCGGGGTTGCCGTGACTTCACAGATCCTTTTATCTCCATCACTCTGAATAAGGGATATTACGTACTTTTCAATTGTTATTCTGTTTCCTGTTACTTCTGTTGCGATATTAATATTATCGTATGAAGGAAGCCTTGTCAAGCATTTTCCATAGGATGCAAACTTTTTTATTTACTGTTCATCCGCCCTCAAAAGTGATATGATAGAGGAAGTAATTACATAAAATGTACGAAAATGTCAAAAGCAGGAGGAAATGAAACCATGAGATTAGTAACACGTTCTGACTTTGATGGTCTCGTCTGCGGCGCTCTTCTAAAAGAGGCAGGCGTCATCGACCATTGGAAATTTGCTCATCCGAAGGACTTACAGGACGGTCTCGTCGAGATCACAGAGGATGACTGTCTGGCAAATGTCCCCTTTGTAGAAGGCTGCGGCCTTTGGTTCGACCATCATTCCAGCGAGTTCGAGAGGCTCGAGCTGGAAGGTAAATACAAAGGAGAGAGCCGTCTGGCCCCTTCCTGTGCCAGGATTATCTACGAATACTACGGCGGAAATGAGCGTTTCTCTCATTTTAATGAGATGATGGAGGCCGTGGACAAGGTGGACTCCGGTCACCTCACCATCGATGAAATCCAGAATCCGAAGGGCTGGATACTGATCGGCTTTCTGATGGACCCGAGAACCGGCCTGGGACGCTGGAGGAACTTTACTATCTCGAACTACCAGTTAATGGAGCGTTTGATCGACGCCTGCCGCACCATGAACACTGAGGAAATCTTAAATCTTCCGGATGTACAGGAGCGGATCGGGGTCTATTTTGAGCAGACAGAAAAATTCAGGGCCATGATTGCCGAACATACCAGGGTGGAACAGGATGTAATCATTTCAGACCTGCGGGGAGTTGATCCCATCTATACGGGCAACCGTTTCCTGATCTACAGCATGTATCCGGAGCAGAATATTTCCGCATGGATCGTCAATGGAAAGGGCGGCATCGGCTGCTCTGTCGCAGTCGGTTACAGCATCTTAAACCGCACCGCGTCTCTCGATGTCGGAAGCCTGATGTTAAAATACGGCGGCGGCGGTCACAAGAACGTCGGCACCTGCCAGTTTGGCGATGAAACCATGGAAGAGCAGCTTCCTAAACTTCTGCATGAGCTGGTTTATCCAAACCTGTAACCGTCATACGAATGGCCGTCGGAATTGTCCGGCGGCCATTTCTATTTCTATTTCTATTTCTATTTCTATTTCTATTGACAATAAGTATCACTTGTATTACTATATATAATACAAGTGATACTTATTTTAGAAAGGAGGTTATTCCATGATTATTCGTCTGAACACGGCCAGCACTGTCCCCATATACGTCCAGCTGCGGAACCAGATTGTTACCGGAATCGGAAGAGGGGAACTGAAAGTCGGTGAAAAGCTTCCCACGGTACGTCAGCTGGCCCTCGATGCGGGCGTCAATACCATGACGGTAAACAAGACTTATCAGATTCTCCGTGCGGAAGGCTTTATCGAGATAGACCGGAGAAATGGCGCGACCGTACGTCCGATGAAGGACACGACCTTACAGTACCGTGAAAAACTAAAGGAAGAGCTGGAACTGATCGGAGCGGAAGCCTGCTTAAAGGGAATGGATAAGAAGGAATTTCTGACGATCTGCGAAGAAATTTTTGCGCATATGGAACCGGCGATCGAGCCATCATAAAGACACACTCATACGGGCACATTCATAAGGATACGCTCATAAAGCCACATTCATAAGGGCACTGACAGAAACAACGGAGGACAGACATGGATATTGCGCTATTAGTCATTTTCTTAATCACAGATTGGAGCATCGTGGGAATCTTTGCCGCAGTATACGGCGGGAAACACCGCTACCGGGAAGGCATGATATTTGGTGTCCATGTCCCGGAATCGGCGGTTCTGGATGAAGACACCGCTGCATTGACCGCTCATTACAGGAAAGTAAACCGGAATTTTTACATCATTAATCTGGCTGCCGGAACGGGAGCCGCGCTTCTCTCCCTGGGACATCTTTCCATTTTTATGATCGTTTGGACACTCTGGCTCCTGGAATTCTGCATCGTGTCCATGGGGCTCCTGATTTTTGCCCACCGCCGCATGTATAGCCTGAAAGTTTCTAAGAAATGGATAGTAGGCGAGCCCGTCCGGACGGTGATCGTGGATACCTCAGTCTCCTCCGTATCTGAAAAGCTGCCGTTTTCCCACTGGTGGCACTTACCGGTAATTCTGGCCAGCATCCTGGCGCTGTTTTTCCTTCCTCATCTCCGGGAATATTTTGGAGACAGCTATCTGCGCTTTCTTTTGCCAGGAGCGGTTCTTCTTATGGAAGCGATATTCTGGTTCGTACACGTCTGGTACAGTCACCGGGAGAATGTAGTATACAGCAATGACAGTAAGATCAATCTGGCAGTCAACCGTTTAACGAAGCGGGTCTGGTCCGGGATGTGGATCGCCTCCAATTACCTTATGCTTCTCTCCATGGCCATTCTTCTGATTCCGCTGGCCGTACGCGGTTCGACTACTACGCTGGAATTCTTCCTCTTCCTGGCCATTCAGATCACTGTGATCGTATTGATTACTGCCTCCATCCTGTGGCTGGAAAATAAACGGAATGATATCCTGTCTGCCGACCGCTCACCGCTCCTGGTAGACGATGACCTGTACTGGAAAAATGGCTGGTACAGCAATCCTGACGATAAACGTTTCTTCGTTCAGGACCGGATGTGCAGCGCCAACTTCAGCATGAACATGGCAAAACCGGCTGCAAAAGCCATAACCGGCACCATAACGGCGGGGACCATCCTTCTCCTCGTCTGGATCTGCGCCGTCTTTGTGCGGATGGATTTTGTGAAGCCGCAGCTTTCCATTCGCGGCGCCAACGTGGAGGTGACCGCAGGGATGTATGATATCTCCTTTTCCAGAGACGGCATTCTGGAGGCGGAACTCCTCGACAGCCTCCCGGAAGAACCGCTTCGCCGGACCAACGGAGCAGCCACCAACGACTATCTTCTCGGCAAATTCTACGGGAATCAAACCGGTGAATGCCGGCTGTATATATACAGGAATGTCCGGCCTATACTGGCCATTCGCCTGCCGGAATACACCGTTTTTATCAACAGTAAAACGCCGGGAGAGGTCAAGGCGTGGTATGACAGCCTGAAAAATCCGTCACAATCGCCCGCAGGCTCTGCCCACGAGTCACCGTGACCCTCGCGGAAATAAATATCCCGGGAAGAATCTCTTCTTCCCGGGATCAATTTTATCTGTATCCGTTCGGATTATTGGACTGCCATCTCCAGGAATCTTCGCACATCTCGTCAATTCCTCTTTCTGCTTCCCAGCCCAGTTCCTTCTTAGCAAGCGCCGCATCCGCGTAGCACTCGGCGATATCGCCAGGTCTTCTTGGCTTGATTGCGTATGGAATCTGTTTTCCGCAGGCTTTGGAGAATGCCTCGATCATCTGAAGCACGCTGAAGCCCTTGCCGGTTCCCAGATTGTAGATGCGTACGTCCGGCTCGGACTGAGCCAGTTTATCGACTGCCTTTACGTGGCCGATGGCCAGATCCACGACGTGAATGTAGTCACGGACACCCGTTCCATCCGGTGTATCGTAGTCATTGCCGAATACGCCCACTTCCTTCAGTTTGCCTACGGCAACCTGGGTGATGTATGGAGTTAAATTGTTCGGAATACCTGCCGGATCTTCTCCGATCAGACCGCTCTTATGAGCTCCCACCGGATTGAAGTAGCGGAGTAAAATCACGCTCCATTCCGGATCCGCGGTATGTAAATCAGTCAAAATCTGCTCCAGCATGCTCTTCGTCTGGCCGTATGGATTGGTAATCTTTCCCTTCGGACAGTCCTCGGTGATCGGAACGAACGCCGGGTCTCCGTATACGGTAGCTGAGGAGCTGAAAATGATCTTCTTCACGCCATGGTTTCTCATCACGTCACACAGAACGAGCGTGCCCGTAATATTATTATGGTAATATTCCAGCGGCTTTGCCACGGATTCGCCTACTGCCTTTAAGCCGGCAAAATGGATCACCGCATCGATTGTCTCTTTGCTGAAGATCTCCTCCATAGCAGCCTTATCCAGTAAATCTGCCTTATAAAAGGTCACGTCTTTTCCTGTAATCTGTTTTACCCTGTTTAAGGATTCCTCTGAAGAGTTGCATAAATTATCGACAACAACGACTTCCTGTCCCTGATTCAGCAGTTCCACACATGTATGGCTTCCGATATATCCGGCGCCTCCGGTCACTAAAATTCTCATTTATTTTCCTCCTGATATCCTTAATATTTACACACGATCGCTTCCATATCGGCCCACTTCTTCTCCATGTCGGCGACGAGAGCGAACTGGGTTCTGGTTCTGTCCAGGTTATGATTCTCACGGCTGATACGGAAATACGTGTCACCCTGCAGGAAATCAGTCAGGAAACGCACACCGCATTCAAAGGTCATGAGTTTTGCACCCATAGGGAGCATATCGCGCTCCGCCTGGGTTAAGCTGCCCTGGCATCCCTCCAGGAATCCCTTTGTATAGATTTCATACAGCGGAAGGGACAGCGAAACAAGGCTGACATCCGGCTCATCCTCATCGGCTGTATTGGCTCCGAAACGGATGGAGTCGCCGAAATCGAAAATGGACAGTCCCGGCATAATGGTATCCAGATCGATGATGCACAGGGCCTCACCCGTAACATCGTCAATCATGATATTGTTTAACTTCGTATCGTTGTGTGTTACGCGGAGCGGAAGCGTTCCTTCCTTCAGCATGTTCATGGCAGCTCCGGCCTCATCGGCGCGGTCCATGACAAACTTGATCTCCTCTTCCACCAGATGAGCGCGTCCGCACACATCCTCTTCCACCGCCTTCTTAAATGTCTCCAGACGGACCGGTGTGTTATGGAAGTTTACAATTGTCTCCGTCAGCTCTTCTGCCGGATATTCGGCCAACTGACGCTGGAAATGGCCGAACGCCTTACCGCTCTGGTAGAAGTCGTCTGGATTGCGCACCTTGTCAAAGCAGGTGGCGCCAGAGATAAATAAGTAACCTCTCCAGTAATTTCCGTCGCTGTCTGTCACGTAATCCTTGCCGTCTCTGGATTTTACGATGTTTAATGTCTCACGGTACGGATCACCGCCCTGTGCGATGATTTTCTCACGCAGGAAGGAAGTGACGCCGGCGATGTTTCTCATCAGAGACACCGGATCGGTAAAGATTTCATGGTTGATTCTCTGGAGTATGTATAAATGCTCCTTCTCCCCGTCTCTGCATACCAGCCGAAACGTGTCATTGATGTGACCGCTTCCGTAACGTTCCCAGGAAATCGGTTCCCCTTCAAAGCTTAAAAGGTCGATGGCCTCTCTGATTTTACCACACTGTGCGTCTCCCATCACGCTTCCTCCCATAATTTTTCTGGATAGAATCCGGCTTCCTTGAGCCCCTTTATGGCGTTCACAACCGTTTCCTTGTCCTCTTTATAAGTAACTCCATACCAGCGGTCAATGCTCTTCAGCACCGTCACGTCGGCTTTCCCCTCTTTTAACAGTTCATCTACCACAAATGGCAGGAAATATTCGCATTTAATCGGATTCTTTGGCAGTTCACGATCTAAGAAGGCGGCAAATCTGGCATCGATCTCCTTTAAGACACTGGCCGTAAAGCCCCACATATTCATGGAAACGATGGTCTCCTCCGGAAGTTCCGTCCAGGTCGCACCGTCATCCTCTGTAAATTCCGCGATGTCACCGTGCTTTTCAATTCTGGTTCTCTCGTGGATATCCACCAGATGGCTGCTCTCGTCCGTGGTGCAGACGCCGCGCGCCACATGTCCGTTCTCTGTCAAAGTATTATAAAGCTTGTAGCCTACCATTGTGTACTGATACTTTTCGTTGTCTGAATATTCAACCAGCTGGTCATAAATGGATTTAAATGCGCTCTTGCCATAGTAATCATCGGCATTGATCACTGCAAACGGTCCGTCTACCGCATCCTTGCAGCACAGGATCGCATGAGCCGTTCCCCATGGCTTCACACGGCCTTCCGGTACGCTGTAGCCCTCCGGCAGCTTATCGAGCTCCTGGAACACGTATTCCACCTGCACGTATTTCGCCATGCGGTCTCCGATCTGCTCCTTAAACTCTTTTTCGATGGCCTTCTTAATAATGAATACCACCTTCTCGAATCCGGCTTCCACCGCATCGTAAATAGAAAAGTCAATGATCTTGTTACCGTATGGGTCTACCGGGTCAATCTGCTTAAGACCGCCATAACGGCTCCCCATCCCTGCTGCCATAATTACCAGAACTGGTTTCTTAGTCATTGCAACTACCTCCTTATTTTCAACTCGCCCCGGCAGTCCGTAGTGACTTAATTGCCGAACACGTTTTACTAACTCCAGTATAGTGAATACACAGGAAAATATATTTGCACTATCTGCTATTTTATTTGCATTATCGTACACATTTTACTATTTTACCACAGAATA
>ENA-ORTL01000771-ORTL01000771.1-human-gut-metagenome-genome-assembly--contig:-NODE-771-length-20144-cov-2.76823_pt1 | contig 20144 bp, 44 predicted proteins | sample MGYA00241916_ERZ509196 | MGnify/ENA primary metagenome ERZ509196 (study PRJEB26280, sample SAMEA2338844) | human gut metagenome | biome: human gut; feature: human-associated habitat; material: faeces...
ATAGGTTCGTAGGCCGCCTTCCATTTATCATAATTTTTATAAGAAGCTGACACTTGTTTGTTCGCTTCATTCAACTGCTTCAATTTATTTTTTGTCTCTACGATAGATTTCTGTAACAAATCATGTTTTTGTTTCAGGAGAACAGTATTTTTCGGATCTAATTTCAGCAGTTTTGTAACATCCTTTAAAGATATTTCCGTTTTCTTAAGTGTACCTTCTACACCTTTTAAGGCTTTATCTAATCCTGTTGCATCACCATTTAATTCAATCGTAATGCCCTTTACTCTCTTTCCCATATCTGCCTTTCTATAATCGATCTATATCTTCCTGTGTAGCCAATCTTGGATATTCATACTCATCATTTTTCATTTCGATAAACATGTCATTTACTAAACCGATACTTAAGAGGTCTAAATCAGAAATAGAAATACCGCATTGTGTACACCTAAGTAAAAACAATGCGGTATTAACCTCTCTATCTATTTCCCTTTCCTTTTTTTTGGTGTGGATTTCTGCTTATTTTCCAAGTTCCACATTTCCAAAATTTCCGGTAAAATTTCATAGATATCAAATGTTTCAAACTGCTCTAACCATTCATTGATATCTTTTGGTTGTTCCGGATCGCCGTGCTTGTGCATTAAAAATGCAATATTTTCAAACATTTCAAGAGAGTCGATAGGAAGTTGGCTTTCAAACTGGCTTTCATCAAATTCTTTTTCTTCTGCTTCTGCTTTTTTCCTCAGTTCTTCTTTTGTCTTCTCTTGTTCATCTACCTGCTTTTTTAACCTCTGCATGTCTACAAAAATATCTCGTCCAAATTTTATTCGATACATTCTTGGTATTGCTGCCGAAGTTTTGAATTCGCACTTTACGCCTCCAATATTTAATGATTTTCTCATTTCATCCTCCTAATTCTGCATCTGCCAAATATACTTTTGTAAACCATTTGTCTTTCACTGCATCATACGCACTGGCTGGCGCTTTTGCTCTTACAGTTCCATCAGCGGATGCGCTGCACGTAAGTTTTAATGTATCCGTGGAAGGTTCTTTCGTCTCTTCGTTTGTTTTTGATGCTAATGTAGGACGTGACGCTGTACAATTATAAAACCAGAAAAGCGTTGGTTTTATATCTCCGTCAATTTGAAATCCTAATGCAAATTCTACTGTTGGGACTTCTGCATTTTCGATAAGAACCTGATTTTTATCAGCTTTTTCTCCTAAAATATCTTTCAGGAAACTATCCGGAATTAACGCTGCTTCCACTTCTCCTTCATACCCGTTGTTCGCCGATGAAGTATAATAAACAATTCCATCTGCATTAAATGGTGTCATCTCTCCTTTTGGTTCAAAGGAAACGGATACAGCACCCGGTATTGGAGTTGGTTTTTCATATTGTTTATCCGCCGTCTTTTTTGCGTAATGCACATTCTTAATATTAAATTTTACTTTATTTTCTCCTGCCATTTTCATCTCTCCTTATAGTGTAAATTCAAAAGTGTTTTTTAACATTTTTTCACTGCTTACATAATTTTCATAATGCTCATACACAATTTCATTTTCTTTGAAATACTGTTTTATTTTATTTTCCAACGCAAAGTCCTTTTCTTCCGTATATAGTTCCAAAGTGATATCCGGCCATTCTCCATATACTTTTCCATCCGCACGAAATGTCGTATCTCCATCAACGAAATAAACAAAATAAGGTAATGTTAGTGCTCCACCTTCTGGAAAGCTTCTATACGCAATAGGGCAAAGGCTTCTGAAAAATTCTACCATTTCTTCTATCTTCATAGTTCTTTTTCCAGTCTTTTTAAGTATTCATCATTACTCCATTCTTCAACGGGCTTTATATGCTTAATTGCTGGTGCTCTCCCTCCCTGCCTTAAAGCATGTCCGTTTTCAAGTAAATGTGTCAATGATGGCTTTGTTTTATTATGAACCTCAATCTCAAATTTATTGCTGTTCACTCTTTTCTTTTTCACACTCCACCCGTCTGCATAATGTTTTTTTCCTTTTCCCCGTGGAGAAGTTTCTATAAGCTTTTTTCTTGCATCCCTCGCCACTTTTCCGGCTACCTGCATCATCGTGACAGTCTCTATCTCCTTGAACTTATCAAGCTCTTTCATTACCTTGTCCGTTAAATTATTTGTTCCCATGACACACCGCCCTAATCTTTACCGTTTTATTTCTGAACTGGATATTATCAATAGAATGGATATTGTATATTTTTCCATTAAATCGCAATCGATATCTCGTTGTATCCATTTCATCAAAAAACTTTTTCCATCGAAAAACAAATTCCAAAGTGTTTTCCTGCCGTATGCTGGCAGCTTCCCAATATTCCTTCCCGGATAGCCCGTTGATATAAGCATAGCCTTCATGAACCTTTTTCCATGTTTGTTTTGGATTTCCTACGTTGTCGTATGTATTATCGACTTTCTGTATTTCAATTTTGTTTTTATATGCTCCTGCCTGCATTATACCTCTCCTGACGGGATTAAATTTGTTGCGTGCATAGAAAGTATTTCATTCGCAAGAAAATGATGTTGTAGTTTATCCGAATGAGCCGCGCGATTGTCCCACATATCCGCAATTAACATTAGAAATGCAACTGTAATATCTTCATATTTATCAAGTTCTTCCTCTTTTAATCCTGTATATGTGCAACAATATCTTATAGCTGCCCTTTTCATTGTTTCCAGTAGCTTCAAGTCTTCTTCATCAAGTTCTTCTTCTATTTCCCTAATGTGATTACACATATCACTTATCTTTATTTGGCTTATCTTCATTTTGTTTCACCACTTTCTCTGCATACCCACATTTAATTAAATTTTTAGCAAGAGAGGACTTAACGTCCTGCTCCTGCCCTGCTGTCATGCACACAATTCCAACAAAACTCACCAGCGCCCTAATCACCATTTTTATGCTCCCATCTCTAATACGGCAATTTTCTGTTCATCTGTAATTTTAGAGTCGAATTCAAACCATGAAACAACACCAATAGCATGTTGTGTCGCATATTTCTCTCTTAAGATTTCAATGGAAATATTTTCTCTGAAATTCACGGAAAGTCCTGAATAGTCTCCATAGAGGATTGCTTTCGCAGATGTCTCTAATTTTGGCATATTATCAGAAATATGCACAGGTTTTCCCAGAAGCCTGTATGGAAATTCTCCGGTCACATCGTCCTGCAATAAATATCTATTGTTTCCATCTTTTAACTTTCGGATTGCTGTAAATGTATCTGGGTGCATGGTCCAGCAAGCATTTGCCTGATACACCTGTTTTACTTTTGCCTGTAAATCAATCAGTTCATCCGCTGTAATCACCTGCTGTCCTGCTGCCGTTACTTTATTCTTTGCATTCAAAGCTCCCTGCGCCTGTCCTGAACCCGTTCCGTTTAATAACTGTCCTTCAATCCAGATTGCAATTTCTTCCGCCATCTGATTTACAATAAAATCTACAACTGAAAACGCTGCATTGTTTTCTACGGATTTTCCAATAAGAGTTAATGCTCCTGCAAGATATCCTCCCAAATCCACAGATGTAAATTTTCCGGAGTCTGCCGTAAGTTCTGTAAATTCTGTCTGATATCCGACTTTGATGTTGTGACTATCTGCGTCGCCCCATACCGGAACTTTCAATACTCCTTTTACACTGTACATAGTAGCTCCTGCTAAAATAGGGCATTTATCCTTAACGGCTTTGATAATCCTGTCCGCAATCGTAGTGGGAATAATTGCCCCGTTATTTCCCATGGTTACATTCTGTTCTCCGCCTCTTAATTCCGCAGCCTTTCCGAGAACATAATCAGCAAACTGCTTTTCCTCTACTTCTGCTCTCTCTGCTTTTTCGCCTTCTTTTTCTTTTGTTCCAAGAATGTCTTTTGCCTTATTCAGCGCCTCCACAGTAGCATCAATAGAACGGATTTCTTTTTCTAATGTATCAATTTCCTTCTGTTCTTCTTCTGTAATGGCTCTCTGCTCGCCTTCTACTGTTTCATACAGTTTCTGCAATTTTTTCATTTTCTCTGCTCTCTGTTCAAATAATTTCTTTGTCTTATTCATCTTCTTTTCCTCTCAATTCTTCAATAAGTTTTAACAACGCTGAGTTATCATATTTTGCTCTTTTTTCATTTTCAGCGTATTCTACATCAAATTCTTCTGCTCTTACCTCAAAAGTAATTTCTTCTCCGCTTCCTCCTCTTGCTTCTACCGTAGTAGACTCATAGCAAGGCCGCATCCTTTCATCAATAATAGAAACTTCATCCATTTCAAATTCTGAAATGCTTCTTGTATGTATGCCATCGCTTCTGGTTTCTTCGCTGTCTTTTGGCTTATAGAAGCGGAAAGACCAGCCTCTCAATCTTTTCTGCTTTGCCTTCTCAATCACTTCCGGATCTGTAATTTCAATGGTTGCACGTAACCCTATGATATCTTCTTTTAATTTCATATTTGTTTTCGTGCTTCCCAGCACTCTGTTCCAGTCATGATTTAATAGGCATTTTATTTCTTCTGCCTGTTCAATGGCTCTTTTAAAAGCTCCCTGTTCAATTTTTTCAATAAAAAAACCGCCTTTCCCATCTGAAAGCGGTCTACTGTATCTGTCTGTAACATTTACATATCCATCAATTACTACTTTGTCACTCCTTATTTCTACCTTCATTTTTCTCACCTGCCTTTCCTTCTCTTTTTACACTTGCGGTTTTGTCTGTATTAGGCGTATATACTGTCTGCGTTTTTGTATTATACAGAACATCTTGCAGTCCCAATTTTACAAAATCCAGACCTAGAGGAGCCATATTTTCTTTTTTTCTCACCTCGTCAATTTGCATCCATCCCGAACTTATGGAAGACTGATAAGCATTATAACGTTTTTCGATGTCTCCTTTTGTAAGTTCGTACATATCTGGCGCAAAAAAATAGGAACCTTTTTCAGACTCCAAAAGCAATGCTGTATTTAAAGCGGTTACAAACTCGCCTAATACGTTATTTAAACAATATTTTATAAGTGATTTTTCATCCTGTTCACTCAGGTTACCGGTTGTCAATGAAGGAGGAACATTAAATATTTTACAAATTTCATCTCCATTTGTACGTTTGTTCTCGTTTAACTGCATTTCCACCGACGTATTCGAAGACTCTTTAAAATCTAATCCGTCATTTAAAATAACAACGTTTTCAGAGCTATTTCGATAGAGTTTTCTCCATGCGTTTTTCAACGCATCAATCGCCTCCTGTGAGAGTTTTTTCGCTGACTTTACAAATCCTTTTTTATTTCCGCCTGTCAGTACAAGATTTTCTTCATACTTCAGAGAATTATACATTACACTCATCAGCTTTGCATTTTGTTTTACAACACTTTCCCCTTCTATCCCGTCTTTTGTATTTCTCAAAAATCGGATAAATTCATGTGGAAAATATGTCTTTCCATTCACCTGTATTACTCCTGTTTTAAAAATCGGATCTACACCTGCTGTAACAGCAACCTTGGAACAGTCTACATAATGCAAAGACTCTACTTCTATGCCATTTTTATGTATATAGCAATATCCTCCTTTTCCCAGAAAGTAATCTCTCACCATTGCATTTTTCATTTGCGTTGCATCCAGCATATCTCCTGTTTCTTCGTTAAGAAGTGTCACTCTTCTGTCTTCTACTTCTTTAATCTCGCCATTTTCTTTCTTATATAGCTTAATGGGAATGTTAGACACCGTTTTTGCTATATAATCTATACATCCTGCCAAGGCAGGGATTTCAAGAGCTTTTTCTCTCGTTATGTCCTCTCCTGTAATCAAGGCGTTTAACCCTAAATCGTTTATTTCGTTTGCGTTTACCGGTTCCGAGCGAATGATTTTTTCTAAAATCTTCATACATTCTCCTGTTATATTGTTTGTACTACAAAGTCATCTACACCGTACATCATATACTGCTGCAATAAATAGATAGCGTTAATCAAGGCTACAACCATATCTACTTTTCCGGTGGATTTCTTTTTATTTACATATTTATTTTTATTTGTGTCTTCTGTACATCGGGCATTTTGAAAATTAATTTCCAGCATCCTGTTTTCTATGTACTTGAATTGTTTTTCCAAAATAATTTCCTTTAACCATTTTGTAGGCATGTGTAAAACTGAAGAATGTTGCTTTATTTCTACACATTCATACCCATCAGCCTCTAACCCTTGTACGGTTGCCAGTGCATTCCATTTATCATAGCCTATCATTTGTATTTCTACTTCATACTCATCTTCAATCTCCTTTATTTTATCTTTCACAAAAATATAATCGATTACTTCATTTCCACATGCGAAGCAATCTCCATTTTGAATAAGTTTTTTATAATCAACATGCTCTCTCTTACTTTTGTACTCTATTTTATCCTCTGGAACAAAACCAAATACTTTTGCGAAAATATATCCATCAGCCTCCGTAACCATAGCCAGCGCAGTATTATCATCTGTTTCTGATAAATCTAATCCCATCCATACCCTTTTTCCTTTCCAAAAGTCTTTTTCTTTCTGAATTTTGCACATTTTTACTTTCTGTATGTCTATATATCCTTCGACTCCTAATCCTTTATAAAGAATATTATTGTGCTTGCATAAATAGTTTTCTCTTTTATTTTCATACAGTACGGCAAGTGCTCTTTTCTTTTTTATTTCCTCAAAAATATATGAATGTTTCAGCGCCACTGGATTGCTTTGGTAAATAACCATATCATTTTTTTGCCATTCTTCTCCCAATTTTAATTCATCATCCGGCTCGTATAGCAATGCGAAAATTCTCCGGTCTTCTAATATCCCGTCTAACGTTTTTTTCGCTATGTCTATTTCATCTATCATGACATTATTATCATTCGGATACTGTGTGCTAATAATAATTCCAAGTTTATTAAAAAGCGTAATCTGAGAAGACCTCATAGCTTCTACCGGATATTCATCAAGTGCCCCTGCCTCATCTGCCAAAAAAGCATTTGCCAATTTTCCGTCCATACCATCTTTGCTGTATGCAAGAGGTGTATATTCATTATCATTTAATAGGCAAATTATCTGGCTTCTTAAAATCTTAAAAGCCGGCTCATCTTCGTTATACAGCGCAGGACTTACTTTAATAATTTTTCTGATTGCATTTTTTAATTCCGAAGATAATGCCAAGTCCGGAGCAACAGAAAAAAACCTGGAAAAATCCGGTTCTGTCAGCATCAAAATAATAAAAATTACCGCACTATAAAATGTTTTAAAATTTTTTCTTGCAATTTCAAGAACTGATGTTACATAAAAACGAATATCCTGCTGTGTATTTCTCATTTTGGTGCACAGGGTTGCCACAATAAATAGCCACGCATAATCTTCCATTCCTTCATAGATTGTACACCTCAAATCCGGATGCACCATCAATTTCAGTAGTTTGCATATCTTCTTATACGCATTTTCATCTACAAAAGCATCTGTATCTTCTCCATCAGCAATCTTAATCCAGCTTTCGCACTGTAATTTCACATATTTAGGTACATATCCAGAGCTATCATTTGCACAAAACTGTGCGTACGCATAAGCTTTTCCTTCTCTAACCATTTAGAGCCTCTCTTAATGGATTATTTTTCTTTTCATCCTTTTTAGGTATGGACCGCAGGGAAGATGCTATCGTCATTATGTTTTCTTTTTCAATATCAAACAGCATTTTTCTTTTCGTCTGTATCTGTTTATCAAACGATATCAGCGTTTTTGATAAGTCTTTCTCAGTTTTTATATATTCTGCGAAGTCCATTTCTCCGCTTCGTTCTTCTAATTGCTGCATCAAGCTATAAATATACTCTCTTTTTTTCTCAAATTCGATACATTCTGCAAAAGTTATGCAGTATCTATTTATCACTCCGCTATATAAATCATCGTCTTTTCCTATACTCTTCAAAAGTTTAGAAATTCTAAGAAATTCTTTGTGCGCAACCTCATTTTCCTTGTTTTCTTTGCTTTCTTTTAGCTTAATTCCTGTCAATAAAGAGGCTTCTGCTGCCTCACGAACTTTCAGTTCCTTCTTCGTTCTATGGGATTTCTTTTCCATTTTTAATATTTTTGCCGGTTTTGTCGGTGTTGGCATTTCATTGCCCCCTTTCTTTCGAAATCTGATGTGGGAATAAATTATAAGTCGAGATTGGGCGTCGGTGGGGAAGAAGTGGTACATTTTTCCCGTTTTTACCCCGGGGGGATACCCTCTGTCATTTCCCTTAATTTTTCTCTGTTTAAGATACCTTTCTCTGCCATTTCATGATGTATATCGCAAAGAGTAATCAAATTATCGTTTTCCAGTCTCAAACTGTAATCTTCTTCTATCGGTACTATGTGATGCACCGATAGATTATCTGTTTCATATCGCCTTTGTGCTCCTTCTGCGTTTCTAATGCAAGCTTGGCATACATAGTTATCTCTTTTCTTTATTTCTTCCCTTTTATTTTTCCATGCCTGCGTTCCTCTAAATTTATTTATCCCTATGTTCTTCTTATATTTCTGTCTTGCTTTCATTCTCTGCTGCTTTGGCAGACATATATAAGTGCTGTCATGTATTTTACCGCAATAGGTACAGCTTTTAAGCATCTCAAATTTCTCCTTTTACTATAAAAGGCACCTGATTACTCAGATGCCTCCTTGTTCTATTCCTACTTGTAAATTCTACTTCGTATTTATTTTAATTTATGTTCTGCTTCGTCTAGTGCATGTAGCATGCTTGTTGTAATTCTCGCATTAGCTTTAACTGCAAAGCCATACGCAGCACATCCTCTAATTCCTGCTTGATAATTACAGTGTGCCTTTGATACTCTTCCTATATCATTCTTTAATACGTCAAAATATTTCGCTTCTTCTGTTATCTTCTTTTTAAGTTCTGCATAGCGTTCACGAAGTTCTCTTTCTTCACCTTGTCCAGTATTGATATATTCCGCCACTTCCCTGTAAAGTTGTTTAATTTGCCGAATATAATCTTCATTACGTTTTTCAATTTCTTCGGCTGTCATCTCTTTAAAATTAACTATTTTTACATCTTCAAGCATTACTATTTCTCCTTTAAATTTTTGAATAATATTTTTTTATGATTTCTAATGTTCCCGAAAGTGTTTCATGAACATTTTTCCCATTCAACTCTTTATCATAATTATTCTTTTGTCCTGTCATTTTGATTTCAACATCATTTATATCCATCCATATATATTCTGCCCCAAAATCAAACGGAAAATCAAATGGAAAATCTTCACCAGTTCTATGCGCTTCTCTAAAATTTGCATTGTGTTTTAAGCAATTATTTACACATCTTATAGCTGAAAATATTTTTTTATCTTCCGTTTTTACAATACCCTCTGGTATCCTATCAATGCAATCTGCAATCCAGTGTACTGCTGTCCCAATCGCAAAATATACCTCCTCATTTTCTGCACATTTTGCACTTGCTATCGATACCATTCCAATAGCTTTTCGGGCACTATATAACAACAATTCTTTATTCTCCATTTTTATTTCAATTTCTCCATTACTTTTTTCTTTTTATCATACAATAAAACGTTTCTTTTTACCATATAATATTTGAAAAGTGTTTCACTTCTTTATCTGTCATATTTTCTCTTGTATAAAGAAAAGCACCTGTTTCCAGATGCTTTCTTGCTGATGTGCTTACCGCAGTCAGCTGGTGTATAATTCTTTCTAGACAACTCGGCGATACTGGAATCGAACCAGTGACTTGCTGTGTATAAGACAGGTGCTCTACCAACTGCGCTAATCGCCGTTTGGCAGCAAGGGCTTGCCGTACTGCTGCCGATGTGCTTAAAAAAGATAAAGTTAGGGAGAAGACGGTCTTCGCAAGTCCCTCTATAAGAGCCACCTTGCAGGCGTTACCGTCTGAGCCTGATACAGCAGCAAAGCTATGACACCCTGCTGCCGTTTTCATATTTTCCAATACGGAGGAAGATTGTTCCTTGGCTTTCTTAACTTTCGCCAATATCATAATATCATGAAAGTAGGTTTATTTTGTCCCCACTTTTTAAATTATCCAGGTAATGGTAAAATAGTCTCCTCATTGCATAAAATTCTGTTTTCCCGACAGGTATTCTCCCCAGTTTCTCGTCATATTCAACAAACCTGTATGACAAATCATTTGTCACGCTTTTGATTATGTATTGATATATTTCTGCAGATGTGGCTATTGCTGCCTGTTCTATCATTTCGCAATCCTTTTGATACATGACATTCCTGATTGCTTTTGTCTCTAAAGAGTTTTCTTTATAGTTACTTTTCGGCACACCATCATAGTTCATAGCTCCTACGCCCCTATTTATCTTTGATTTCTTCTCTTCATATTGCAAACAAAAGGCTTTCAGTTCTGCATACCGGTTCTTTGATATCCCATAGTCTTCCCATGTCATGTCTCGTAGTCTTTTCTGCAATGGACTCACCTCCTGTATTTCCTTCCTGTCTCTTTGTCCCTAATTACAAGCACTTCCACCCCTGATTTTCCTGCTGCCAGATTAAGCTTATCAAATATATTCTGTATGTATTTCGGCATCTTATCTGCATTATGTATGGCTTTTTCTGCCGTTGGATCACTGTACCCTTCTTTATTCATCCTTTTTCCTTTCATATTTCTCTGGGACGAAATCAACAATTATTTGCTCAAATTCTTCTCTGTACTTATTATCCTTTTCGGTAACTTCTTTAAATCCTTTTAATTTCCCAATAAAATAAGCGATTGTAATTGCTACCACTACTGCTGCACTGCTACATACAACTATTATCAAATCTAAAATATTCATTCTCCTGCTGCCTCCTTTCCTTTATATGGCTCTGGGAGTGGCTGCCATGCAACTATAAGTTTTTCATAACACATAAATACCTTTTCTTCTCCGTCATACAACACAACCACTCTATCTGCATAATCTTCATGCGGTATGCCTACTGATAATTGCACAAGATACCATCCGGATTTTTCCGGTAATCCATTTTCCACAGGTATCCAGTCGCTTTTCCTACCGACATTTATGTCCTTACCATCATCCATGTGGGAACGGATAATATTCATCGCTCTAGCCATTCCTTCACATTGTTTTCTACCTACTTCTTTGTTTGTCATTATTTCATGTTCTATCTCTTCCAAAATCTTCTCTAATACTTTCATTTTTCTTTTCTCGCCTCCAACAAATCTACCTTCTGTATTCTATAAATTTATCTGTTCCCGGAAATTTCACACGAATTTTATAAGGCTCTCCACTAGGTAGCATAGAAATAGGTTTATATATACCAGTAACAAGCGTTGCTTTCTCTAACATCTTATGCCCTTTTTCGCATTGTTTAGCCTTTTCTTTATCCGCATAATCAGTGTTGCAGATTTCACAAGTATATAATTTCTTTTCTTTCATTCTTTCACTCTCCTATTCCATTCGTCTACTTTAGGACATCCACTTGGTCTTGCCCCATACATCGTAGATGTTAATACAATAGATTTGCATTTTGGATGTTTGCAAATCCAAGCAGAATTGTATTCACAAGTTGAGATGTCCGCAGCATTTCCTTTACAGCTTACTCTTTTATTTTTCATGCCTCTTCCACCTTTCCGCATTGACTTATTCCGACCAATCAAGTTTCTGTCCGCACTCCAAACATATATCAAATCTATCTGATACTTCGTGTCCACAATTAGGACATTTGGCTACTCTAAATTCTCCAATCTTAGGAGTGTAAGCGTCATTGATTTCTATCGATTTCTTCGCCAACTGCTTTTCCAGTGCTTCGATTGCTGTATTATATAATCCTATATGTTTTTCTTTCTTTCTTCTATGGCACTTCCATAATTTTTGAGTTTCTCTAAAATGCGAATTTTGCTTTTAATGAGTTCTATTGCTTCTCTAACTTTCTTTTCGTTCATTTTACTCCTCCGTCTTTTCCTCATATTCCTGTCTGGATATTATTCTCACGTTTCCTTCCGGTACTGCTAACATCTTTGCAATGCTCTTAATGCCTGCTTTTGCATATTCATACAAATCACACTTGTTCGGTTTTTCTAAGGTTACACCTGTTCGTTGTTCCATATATCCGGTGCTTCCTTCTCCGCCAAATACTTCTGCATTTTTAACCTCAAAATACACTGATATTGTTATATTTATTTCATTCATAAATACTCAGTTTTCTCCTTATCTTTCACTTTTTTATTTTTCAAAAAGTCATTTAACTCCTTTGTGCACTCTCTACATAGTTCATAATCACAATGCGAATAATCATATCCACTTGGATTTCCGTTCAATATGCTTAATAATCCAATTCTTTTTAATTTAGACGTCCATCCAATGTAATGCACTTCTTTCCCGCATCTATCGCATACTGTCTTACAAATCGTTGCCATATTTTTTCCTTTCACTTCGCTTTAATAGTCAAAAATGCACATTTGCTTCTCTGGTTCAAAATTCATCCACAGTATTTCTTTCTTTTTACTGTGTATCTGTGAATAGCAGAAAGTTTTTTCCTTGTGCCAGTCTTTTAACAGCTCGTTATATAATTCACTTTCGTAGCCGCTTATAATCGCAGGACCTTTATGTAATTTTAAAAGAGTCAGAAGAACTTCATGGTCTTTATCCGTCATTTCCTCTTTGTATTGTTTTCCATGCCTTGTTTCCAGCATATACGGAGGGTCTGCGTAGATAAGAACGTTTGGGAAGTTATAACGAGCTATCACGTCTATTGCTGGCCGTTGCTCTATCTGTACTCCCCTGAGTCGTTCTGCTGCTGTTATAATTCTTTCCGGTAAAGTCGTCCAGTCTGCTGCTGCATAAGCTTTTTCTCTTCCTTGTATGTCACTTTTCCAGCCTACTTGCTGGCCGTTTGTCCGGAAGCCATGTCCCATGTTTAGCTTTATCAAAAAATGTACTGCTTTATAAAGGCTGTTTTCCGGTATACGCTCAAAACTTTCCTGATATACCTGTCTTGCGTATGGTGTATAATACACTTCTTTAGCTAGACGTTCCGGGTCTCTTTTTATCCACTCAAAAAGATTAGTTACATTCCCATCCAAATCATTTACTGTTTCTATATCGCTTCTGGTTTTATTAAATAATACAGCCCCAGAACCAAAAAATGGTTCTAAATATGTATGATGCTCTGGAAAGAAATTTATAATCCAATCGTCAATAGACCATTTACTTCCTGGGTACTTTATTATTGCTTTCATTTCTTTCTGTCAATTCCTCCTCTATCTCCTTATTCGTAAGCTTTTCTAAATTTCCACCGCAGAAGAAAACTCCTCCTGCTGGTGTAATCTGGATACATTCCATAATGCTTTCTGTTTTCTTTCTGTCTACTGTACGTCTACGGATGTATTTCTGTTTAGGAATTAAATTAGATTTCTTCACAGTTTTACTCCTCCCAATGCTTCCTCTATCCTATTTGTCTGCTCTTTTATGAACTCAAGTACCTGTTTAAGTTCCATATCGCCTTCTGTAATTCGCTTATGCAACTTATCCTTGCACACCAGTTCTACCACTTCTTTAATCGTTCCCGCATACCCTAAAGTGGTATATGCTGGGCTTTCATCTTTGTTTTTTCTTCCTGTATCTCTTGCAACTGTGTAGCCGTAATTGTTAGAGATAGCGTAGTAATTATCTGTAATGTGCAACATTTTCTATTCCTCCCTAAATCGGTTCTTTGCCCATTGCTTTTCTTAGCTTATTTACTGTGTTCATCCACTCGATTTCGAAGCATACCTGCCACAGTGGTTTTTCTTTGTCTTTCTCTTTTGGTTTCTTAGGTTCTAAGTTATCATAGAACCCATATATCATACGCCGTACTGTATTTCCGGTACGGTTAAGCTCGAAGGCAATATCTTGTATGCTATATCCTGCTGTATACATACCCTTTGCTTTCGTCACTTCTTTTTTTGTTACAGGTATTCTATATGCCATAATTACCCTCCTTAACTAAACGGCAGTTCTTCATCAATTCCATCCGGGATATTCATGAAGCCATCTGCATCTACGGATACCCCTTGGTTCCCGGACTGCTGTCCTGCTGCCGTATTATCTTGTGCATTGTTATTTCCTGCTGCGTTATTTTTACTTTCGGCAAATTCCTGTTCTTCTACTACAACATCTGTTGTATAGACTTTGTTCCCATCTCTATTTGTGTAGCTTCCTGTCTGAATTCTGCCGCTTACTACAATGCGGATACCCTGACGGAAGTATTTTTCGGCAAATTCTGCCGCCTTTCCGAAGGCAACGCAACTAATAAAGTCTGCTGTTGCTTCATTCTCTTTTTTAAAGCGTCGGTCTACGGCTAGTGTATATCTTGCGATTGCCATTGGATTATCTCCGGCCGTGTATTTCACATCAGGGTCTCTGGTTAATCTCCCCATTAAAATTACTTTGTTCATGTTTTTCCTCCTTAAGATGCTGGACGTTCAAATTCTCCATCCAGATAAGATTTTCCAATAATTCTTACAAATTCTTGCCTTGTATGGTTCTTTTCAAATTCTTCCTGACATATTCTTTTTAGTATCAGGTCTGTTTCCCGGTTATTATGTACTGCCTCCTTGCCTATGCGGTGGTGCATTAGGCAGAGGTTTGCTTTAAATCCATAAAATTCACTGTTTCTTCGGTTTGAATTGCCAAAATAAATGTGATGGTCCTCTACTTGCTTATACCCGTTGTCTCCATGCAATACCATGCACAAATAGCATTGTTTTTCGCTCTGGTTCTGCAAGATGCTCTTTTGTTTCTTACCTGTTTTTTTCATGTCGTTCCTCCATTTCTCTTAAAATCCAATCTGAATAAGCGTGTTTGCCTACTTCCACGCTGATTTCATGCTCTTGTATCATTTTCCATAGTTCTTCCCAATCTTCCCGGTTCTTAATTTTCTCAAAGTCTTCCCTTGCCCATATTTCCATCTTGTCCCTAATTGCACACAGAACAAACTGGTTTCTGGAATAGATGCAGATTTCACACGGCTCTTTCACCCTCTTTAGAGCTTCTGTTAAAGTTCTTAAAATTTCCTGATTGTACGTGCCTTTTCCCCTTCGGAAGCCTTCCCTTGTTATGGGAGTATTCCTTTTTATGTATTCCAGCACATAACCGCAACGTCTCTCTTTTTTCTGGAAGGCTGTGCTACTGGTCTCTATGTATAGGTTTATACTTTTCACTTACCCGCCCTCCTTTATAAGTGTATAATAGATAAATTCATATCCATCTGCTGTTATTCCTTCTCTTAAACTGTCTTTATCCAGATACCAGCCGGCAGGAACTTTAATCTCCTTTGAAAATTGATTTCCTTTCATTTTTTGTTTCTTCGGCACTGGACGGATGAGGTTCTTGCTTGGATTGTAGGATTTCTTCTGTATCTGCTCGTTGGTTTCCCTTGTTTTCTGAAAGTATTTAATAAAATACTCTGCCAGTCTCCGGTACTGCCCGCTCCTTTCCATAGGCTTCATAGTCGTCCACCCATGCGGCCAGATGTCCCTTAACTTCCTTGTATCAATCGGACTCAATACCATGTGTATATGTGCTCCGCCTCGTTTTCCTACTTCTGCGGTCCACACATATTTCAGGATTAGGTTCTCTTTTTTATAAATATCCCTTATCTTCCGTAGCAACTTCTGTTCATGCTTATGTAATTCCTCTACGCTCTGTGGGCGCAGCTCTTTTTTATAGTCAAAGGTTACGTACCAACAGTCTTTATTAAAATTAGCATTTAGCAGACGAGTTAATCTTTTTACCAGATGTCTGTCATTTATTTTTTGCTGTTGTTCTGTGGTAGGATTTACCCTTGCTCTTCTTTTCCTTCCTTTTGGCTGTAACCAGTAAGTGTAATACTTGGATATCTCCTTCGTCCTTCCTGCCTTACATACCATTTTCATGTATGGCATTTTCTGTCCTCCTGTCGAAACTGTAATAAACTTAGCAAGTCTAAAACGGGCTTTTCTGCCCGTTATTTTCTTGATTTCGGAAGTCATATATGCTATACTTTTTATAGGCTTAAAAAATCCATATATGACTCACCCGGAGTATTGCGCTCCGGGTTTTCTCTTTTCATAGTTCATCATTTCACCTTGGTAAAATTTTGCTCTATGCTTCTGGTATGCTTGTACTCTCTTTTTCCCATAAAACTTCCTTTTCCTCCGTGGCTACCATGGAACTGGTCAATCAAATTGAAACTTTCTAAGGTAAGAGAAGTTATCCGGTGTTTTTCTTTAATTCGCTCTATTTCAGCAAAAACAGGTAAAAGTTCTTTTTCTAATTGTGCAAATTCTCCCATTGCTTTTTCCTCTACATTCTTGTATAATAAACCTGTTAATTAAATTCCCTAGTCCGCTTTCGGTCGCCGCCGGGCGGACTTTTTTCTTAACAGCATTTCCCATTCTCTTACTTTCTCAATACTCCAGAACAACATATATGTAACTATTCCTACTCCAAATATCTGCCCAAAAAGGCTCATATCATCTGGAATTTCAAAAACTGTGTTAAATAACAGCGCTGTTCCTAAGATTGCTTGTGTTAAACTTTCACTGTGCATTGCTTGTCCCTCCTTTCCCGCCTCAGGCGGTTTTATCTTCTATGTAATTTAATTTCCTTGCAGCTGCTCTATTCCACTCTCTGGCAAGCCGTTCCTTTTCTTCTTTTGGAAGTGTTTCAATATTAACTTCTTTTCCATTTATGACTACTATATTTCGGTATGTCATATTTTCCACCTCCTTATTTCATGGTATGTTTCACGGATTGTCCTTGTTTCACGGATTTATTCCCGTATTAAGGTGTTTCTTCATTTCTTTTCTCAAAGCTGTAAGTTCTCTGCCAAGCTCTTTTAGTTCTTCGGCATATTCCGGCTTCCAACTACTACCGGAAGCCAATACGATTTCTGAATAACGCTTTGCTAAGGCTGTGTACCTCGCTATTTGTTTTACTGTCATGTAAACTCCTCCCGTATTCTCTCTTGTTTTTCCCTATTCTCCCATCTATAATTTACTTACAGGCACTGCCATGCCGAGTATTACGAAAGGAGAATTATGTTTATGAATGTTCAATCCATAGATTGGAGTGCCATAGCTGCTTGGATTGCTGTTATCATTTCGATTATCGGTGTTTCTGTCGGTCCTCTTTTAACTGCTTGTATAAACAATAAGCATCAACTAAAACTTCGCAAATTAGATATTGAGGAAAAAGAAATGTCCGAATACTGTTCAAGACGAAGAACTGCCATTGAAAACTTTCTTTCTAGCACTTCTAAATATCTTTCCGATTGTCAATATAAAAATGTAGAAGTGTGCGGTGAAAGTTTCTTTCAGGTATATCCCTATGTCCCTAAAGAGTTATGGAATGACCTTGACTACCTATATACCTGTATTTGCGAAGAAAAAGTAACCGTTGCCCGTTCTTTCTTCCTTAAAATATCTAATCAACTAGCCGAGATATTAACAGAGCCACACCAATTATCTCATTAAGAACAATCCAGCTAATTTGGAGCTTCCAGTACGGAAGCTTCATTTTTTTCACAAACGCAATACACGCAATTACTACAATCGTTAAAATAATAAAACATATAATATTTAGACAATCCGTGGGTGTTAGCATATTTCTTCCTCACCCCGCTTTCTACTCTAAGAAATACTCAATGCTTACACCGAAGTAATCGGCTACCTTTTTTAGCTTATCTACACTTGGAGACGATTCTCCCCACTTCTTAATCGTTCCATTTCCAAATCCCAGAGTTTTTTCAAGACAGCTAACTGAGATATTGTTCTTCTCTGCCAGCTCTAAAATCTTTTTAAGTATCATAATTCCCTCCTTTTCTACTTTTATAGACAACTGCATATATATTTGTTACAATAACCTTGTTGCACTTAGATATTTTTCTAAAGGTCATAAAATGGCTGGAAAGGAGATGCCAAGGAGTAACGTTTTCAAAAGAGTAATCTGTGAGACTACGAAAGGATATTTTTGTTTAAGGTACATAACCTTTTCCGATTTATGTAACTTCACGCTTGTTCTGTGTGCTGTTGCTACTTTGGTACATACATTCCTTAAAAATAGGTTTGTATTAGCAATTTGTTTTTTCTTATTCCACAGATTTACTCATGCGGTCGCTCTTTTTGCCATAAGGGCGACTTTTTTTATATATGCAGTTGTTATTCGGGTAAATGATTAGAAATATTTCTAAATTATATTGACAATATGTAGAAAATAATCTAAGATATAAGTACCAGTTAATATCGAGGTTATTCCTTACGTATCATTTATTTTTTAGACTTATTTCTAAATCATAATTTCATTATAAGGAGTTACCTCTCATTTGTCAAGCATAATTTTAGACTTATTTCTAAATAGGAGGTACTATGAATAGTGTAGAACTTGTAAAACAAATATGTATTGAGCGAAAAATACCGATATCTAAGTTGGAACGTGACTGTGGTTTTTCTAATGGTTATATCAGAAAACTCAAAGAAGGAAAATTTCCTTCTGATAGATTATTGCTGATATCTCAATATCTAGATTTACCTATCTCTTATCTTCTTGGAGAAGAGGATTTTGATTCTGAAAACTTGACCTCAAATGACAAGAGAGATATTGCAAAAGATTTAGTATCTATCATGGAAAAGCTAAATTCAAAAGAAGCTGGCCCTGCAAGTTTTGATGGAAATGACATTCCAGAGGATGACAGAGAATTATTCGCTGCTCAGTTAGAAGCAATGCTTGTTCGCTTAAAGAAAATCAACAAGGAGTTGTACAACCCAAACAAAAATAAAAAGTAGGTGTTATACATGAATAGGGATATCAAAAAGATAGTTCTGAGTCTTATAAAGAAACACAATACCCAGAACCCATTCAGATTAGCAGATGCACTTAAAATAGAGTATATTATTGGTTCCATGGGGAAATGCAGTGGATGCTACTTATATCTTAAACGGCATAGATGTATTTTCATCAACGAGGATTTGTCTGACAGTGAGATGCATTTTGTTATGGCCCATGAGTTAGGGCACGCCATTCTACATAGAACAGAAAATTGTTATTTTATTCGTAATAAAACATTCTTGTCTACTGCATGGATAGAAAGAGAGGCTAATACCTTTGCAGCCGAACTACTCATACCAGATTCATTGATATATGAAAATCCAGGTATGACAAAAAATCAGTTAGCAAGACTAGCTGGGTATGATGAAAGAATTATGGAATTTAAGAGGATATAAACTCTTTGAAAATTATATATAAGAAAAAGGTGGTATAGGCAATGAGATTATTTAAAAGAAATAATTCTTGCTGTATTTGCGGAACTGAATATTATAAACCTCTATTTACTAAGTGGATATTTAAGAGAAAAAAATATTGGGTATGTTCTACTTGTTTACAAAAAATTAAACACATAAACGAATCTGAGTTATCATCTGCAGTTAATATCGACGACATCAAGAAAATTGTAGCGAAACATAACCAACAAGAAAAAGAAAGAATTTCTACTCAGAAAAAAATCAAAAAGCCTGTTAAACCAAAAGGGATTCCTTCTGGAAAGATTTTAAAACAAATGACTATAAGCCCAGTCGGCATAACATTTGAATGTAGAAAGGATGAATGTACTGACCGACAGGATGTTATTGCCGATCTAAAAGAGGGAGATATAATAGAGATCGAAAAGTATAAGTACAAAAGAAAAGATGCGTATATGTTAATAGATCAAGCTACTGGTTTAGATTTCGGAGTAATGAGCGCTAATTTAGCCGAAGAATTTTCGAAGAACTATTCAAGCAATAAAATTGAAGGATACGTATCGAAAAGAGAGAATTTTTACTCTGATAACGACGACTACGGAGACTATTTTGGTCTTGTTGAAACCTGCAGAGTGAAATTATATATATTAGAATAAAAATACCTGTATTTTAAAAATTAAAAGAGTTGGTTAATTCACTAAAAGCGTTTTAATAATTATACAAATGAGGAGAAATATTATGGATAATCGAATTGTACGCGAAGAATTAAAAAAATATTTAAAAGAAAATCATTTGACCCAAAAGTCTTTTGCTAATCTTATCAAAACTTCTGAGTCAAAACTGAGTAACTATATAACTGGTAAATCCGGAGATTATAGCTGGCTAGAACCTACTATAAGAAAATTTCTTGAACAGGAAAGGAATA
>ENA-ORTL01000798-ORTL01000798.1-human-gut-metagenome-genome-assembly--contig:-NODE-798-length-19077-cov-4.09762_pt1 | contig 19077 bp, 21 predicted proteins | sample MGYA00241916_ERZ509196 | MGnify/ENA primary metagenome ERZ509196 (study PRJEB26280, sample SAMEA2338844) | human gut metagenome | biome: human gut; feature: human-associated habitat; material: faeces...
TTGGCTGGGTAATATGCAATTGTTCTGCTGCTTTTGTAAAGCTCTGTTCTTTTGCTACTGTTAAAAAATAGCGTAATAATCTTAATTCCATATCTTTATATTCCTACAAATTTTTCTTGTAACCATTCTATCATATTGCATCCCAGACATCATCTATATCTTTACCTTTAATAATAAATTGCACACAAATCAATTATATCAAGAAGTAAATTATACTGCTTCTTTGCTGTATCGTTCATTTCATGATTCATCGGTGCGTTCTGTGAATACAACGTTGCTTCCGAAAGCTTTGATGGTGCTGAATGATATAACATCAAGTCTTCTACCGTCATGTTGAGCAATTTCAGTATTTTCTGCAAATGGCGATCAAAAGAACTCTTACTGTCTATATTGCCATTCAGCAACTTATCAAGAGTTGGTCTTGAAATGTCTGCCTTTGCCGCAAAGGATACTTTTGTATAACCTATATCTCTAATACAATCTTTTAACTTCGAAGCCACCAGACTTCTCTGTTCAAATAATTCATCAAACTTCATTGTGATGACCTCCTTTTCTCTTCAATTTGTTTGCAAAAAAGCCATAAGATTTCTCTTTCCAAAATCTTACAGCTCTTCTATCATATTGCGTCCCCAATATCATCTATATTTACATGTAATATCTGCACAAAATACCGTGGGTTATTTTGGGGTTATTTTCTAACCGCCTATGCCCTTCAGACTGTGATTTTACTGGCTTTTGGGCGAAACTTTCAAAGAGTGCCGTGGCAGATGAAAAGTACTCGTATCATTGTTCTTTCTCCTCTCAAATTGCCTTGAAATGCCGAGTTTTGAGGCATTTTGCCCTACTCGGCAAGAACATTTATTTTTATCGTATAGACTACACTTTTTGCAAAACTTTTCTCCATTCTTCTTCCGCTGCTTTAACAACTTGATCAGTTCTTCTCCCAGTTTTTCATACTTGTACACCATGCAAGCCCCTCCCTTCCATACCTTTATTATACAGTTTTTTCCTTGTTTGCCTAGAGTAAACAGGGTTTAGTTTTTTAGGTATAGGAGGAAGGTTTAGGAATCATGGCTTATGATAAAGGAGAACGTTCAGATCACTCCGCACCTTTCAGCTTTATGATCTGAACAGCTTCCGGCAGGATCAGTTTTCCGTCCACACGTTCCTTTGCTACATAACCGATCATACCATTTCCGGCAAACAGCTCATTCAACTGTTTGAAAGATCTGGAACCACGATCACCGATACTATAGTATTTGTAGTCACCAAAGGAAATGGCATCCTTCGGAGCATACGCAGAAGTATGTACTTCATAACCAAGCACATGATCCGGCTCCCCTGCCTGATAAGATGGCTGCCAAATGTAGGCACCATTGTTGTCTTTCAGTTTTCTGAGCTGTGCCAGTGTTCCATCATTCATGATGAAGGAAGCACCTTTACGATACGGACGCTTCAGGCCATAGACCAGATCAAGCATATCGTCAGACTTGATGCCTGCAGACAGCGTATTCAGAAGATGGCCACCATGAGTGGCATCGAAGATACCTGTCGGTTTTCCTGTACCATTTCCATTCAGGAATGCATCTTCTTCTGCATTTGCCAGTGCCTTGCCAAACTGGGTGATGATGTAACTTTCCAGATTGAACGCATTGTCATACAGCAGTTCTTCTGTCACCTTGATTGCCACATGGAGCTTGTGTGCATCCATGATCTTCTGGTCAAAGGTTGCATCACCAAAAGTCAGTGCGGCTCCCTCATCGATCCATGCTGCAGCAGGTTTGGATGCTGCAATGTTGATCTTATGTTCCCCGGAAGTTGTGATCACAGTAGCAAGGCTACGCATAATATTTTCCTCTTCCAAAACCTCGATCAGCCTGCGATCGTACTCAACAGAAACCAGATAACCGCCATCAGCATCCACACCTTCCTGCAGAATATTGGACACCTGACGGAAATTAGTACGCATAGCAGTGAGCATGGCCTTTCTGTATTCATCAGAAGCACGTCCGGTTTTCTGTTCCGGGTTAGCTCCTGCTGTATATGGTTTTCCTGTCAGCGGAGAATTAATCGGCTTGGACAGTTCTGCTTCCCTCTGCTCTACCCTCTGGGCACGAGAGATAGCATCTGTCAGTCCATCGAACTCTGCTTCCATGTTCATGTAAGTTGTTGTATCATCTTCGGTCAGTCTCCCCTGCTTATCCTCATGTGTATCAAGGAAATTTCGCATCTGACCAAGCAGATCGGCACGTTTCTTCATCATTTCAGTAATAGTCATAATAACCCCCTAATTTTTTAAAAAAAACTCCCCAAAAAGAAACTCAAATAAACTTTTCGATCACATCCAGACGATCACGCAGCCGATCCACGGATGCCCCCATATCCTGTGGTTTCGGAATCTGCGCCTGTTTAGCTGGCGTCTGATTCTCCCCATATTTGCTGTGATCTTGTTGAGCAGAACGTTATTCACTGTCCTGCGTGAAAACATGGAAGCCTTTGGCTCCTGCTCCCCTTCCGGCTTTCCGGTTTCCCCTCCCAGAATGCCATCTGCAAGGCCAAGTTCTACCGCTTTGTGTGCGCTGAGCCACGTTTCCATGTCCATTAGATGGGACAGCTTTGCACGAGACTGACCGCTTTTGATGACATAGGCATTGATGATGGATTCCTTCACCTCATCAAGCATGTCAATCACCTGCTGCATGACTGTGTGATCCCCCATCGCTATCGTGGCTGGATTGTGGATCATCATCATGGACACCGGAGACATCAGGACCGTATCTCCTGCCATAGCAATCACAGATGCCGCCGAAGCAGCAAGTCCATCCACCTTGACAGTGATGTTTCCTGGATACTCCTTGAGCATGTTGTAGATCTGTGCGGCTGCAATACAATCCCCTCCCGGACTGTTGATCCACACGGTCACATCTCCCTCGCCGGACATCAGCTCATCCTTGAAAAGTTGCGGTGTGACATCATCGTCAAACCAGCTCTCCTCTGCGATCGTGCCGTTTAAGAAGATGGTTCTCCCCACCGGACTGTCCTTCGTCTGGTTCTTCCACTCCCAGAACTTCTTCATCAGCTTCTTTCTCCTTTCCGCTTTCTGCAAAAATACCCGCATCCTGTAAACTTGGTCATGTTCCCATTGATGAGATACAAGTCCCCGCCAAGCTCCTCCGGGATACGGTCTAAATTCTCAAGTTCACGAATGTCATTTGCAGACATCCAGCCGTTCTGCCTTCCAATGGCATACCCATTCATCCTGCTCTGATAATCCCCCCGCAGGAGTCCATCCACATTGAACTTGATGAAGTATGTGGTCTTTTCATCATCTGTCAGAAGAGAACGCATCATGTTCTGCTCCCACCGGGATACCCTTGTAATTCTTATGTTCAAAAAATGTCTGGAACGGCTTGACGTTTCCACGGATCTTGCGCAGATCACATGGACGAATGAATTTGCAGATTTTAATTCATTTTCTATGCAGAAACATCTCGGTAAAATATCAGCTTACCTAAATAAAATGAGTGGCGTAACCATGAAGTTGGAACTGGATGAAAATGGAGAATTGAAGGTCATGCCGGATTTCCATTCTGTTTTTGACGCTACCCGATTCGCTCTGTCGCAATATGTATCTATCCCTACGGATTACCCCATTGCTTATGCCAACCGTGTGGGCGTTGCCACCTGTGAGTGCTGCGTCCGTCTGTTCATCAAAAACGGAAACCGCCAGAAATACTGTGACAATCCAGAGTGTAAAAAGGAACGAAACCGCAGAAAATCCCGCACTGCATATCGCAGAAAGATACAGGAAGAAAGGGATAACCGATGGGCGTGACCACGGCTGTTTTCACAATGGGGCAAGATGTGGCAAGTAATATAGGTTATTTTCTATATAGGCTCTATAAGAATAACCTAAATCATCTGCCACAAGTTGCCCCAACTGTTTTTCCCATAGAAAAAGGGCATCGGTCTGCACCGACACCCCATGTCATTTTATCCTTATTCTCCGTAGCGGAATGCTGAATTTCCCGTAAGATTTCTAAGCAGAATCTTTCTCGCTGTCTTATACTCTTTTCCGATAAAGCCAAGTCTGAGCAGAAAACCGCGGAAAGCATATTTGTCATTATCCGTTTCGGTTGGCTTTGATGATACCCTTTTTGCATCTCTTGCCATATCACACAGTCTTGAAATAAATTGTGTGTAGGCTGCCATTTCATCGCTATCCGTTGTGTATGGAAACCATGTGAAGTTTATTTTTTCCTCAGTAATCTCTATTTCTGTGCTGTCCATCCGAAATGCACGTTGAAAAAGTGTCTGCCTATTTGCTATGATCTTCTGTAAATTTTCTAATGCCGTATCCGTAAGGCTTTCTCTCGGAATTCCTATTGTCAGCTTATCCTCCTGCACTGGCACTTCTTCGGTTACTTCCGCATCGTCCTGAAACCCACGCTCCCGTAACTGCCGAATCAGGTCTTTCGCTGTTTCTTCTGCTCCCTCCGGGATATGCAATACACCCTCTTTGTCCAGTCGGTATCCTGCAATATCATATGCACAGCTTGGTACCCGTTCATAATGCGGTGCTGTTCCAAGTATGTTTCCGATCTCCTGTGCTAGTTTTGGTCTCTGCTTCGATTCCAATGTAAATCTGATTTCATTCTTCATAATATGTACCCGCCTTTCTTTATTCGGTAGTACATATATCGTAAGCGCTTAATTTTCAGGTATTACCAGAAAAATATCCGACTACTTTTCAGCAGTCGGAGTACCTTGACAATTCACATATAATTGATTATTCGTTGGAGTTTTCTACCAGTCGTTTGAGTTCTGCCTTGACATCTTCATTCCATGGAGCCAGCTGATCCAGCTCCTCGTCACTCATACTATCATTAGGCTGTTTCTCAAGTAGATAAGTCAGATAGTGATAGACGTTTACTCCATTTGCCTTTGCCATTTCTACCATAGTATAAACAATGGCACTGGCCTGTGCACCGTTCGGAGTATCACAGAACAGCCAGTTTTTACGGCCTACTGTAAAGGGGCGGATCGCATTCTCACTGAGATTATTAGAAAAACTACATCTGCCATCTTCCAGATAGGTCATAAGATAGGAGCGGCGGTTTTGGATATAGGTGACTGCCTTATCCATCCGGGATCCCCGGGTAGGTTTCTGCATGTCAAGCCACGACAAAAAGCCCTCAATGACAGGCACTTCTTTTTCAAGGCGTGCTTTTTTGAGAGAATCGAAGGTTGTACTTTTTGCCTTGATCGTTTCTTCCAGACGGAAGAGACGGTCGATATACAGGATACCCTGCACAGCAGGCTGGCCGTAATCCAGGTTTTTCCCTTTCGGGACTGCATCCACCAGGTACCTGCGTATATGTGCCCAACAGGCAGTACGTTTTGCATCCGGCACTTTGTTGTACCCGCTATACCCATTGCACATCAGGTAGCCTTTGAATCCCTGCAGGAATTCAACCGCGTTATCCCCGGCGCGGGTTTCCGAGTATTTATAGAGGATGATTGGTACACCGCCATCTTCCCCGCTGCGGAAAAGCCACATATAGGATTTCGACTGGGCCCGGCGCCCCGGTTCATGCAGTACCTGCAGGGGCGTTTCGTCTGCCATTGCGAATTCCCGCTCCAGCAGTTTCCGGCGGAAGTATTCATACATCGGACGAAAGAATGCATCTGAATTAAGGATAACCCAGTTTGCCATGGTTGCCCTTGTGATGGATGCACCATACTGTTTCCAATCTTTTTCCTGACGGCAGTAGGGCAGGCTGTTGCAGAACTTCTGGTACATCACCCATGCAACTGTGCCAGCCGAAGCCATCCCATAGAGCAAATGCGGTTTTCCATCTTTTCCTTTTTTGATAACAGAAAGACCGCGTTTACTGCATTCCGGGCATTCATAGCTGACACTGTAGTATTCGATGACTTTCAGCTTTGCCGGGATAAAGACCAGTTCACGGCGTACAAACTCCTCACCGATCCTTTTCAGCGGGGCATTACAGGCCGGGCAGAACCTGTCCTTTTCCGGGATATCCAAATATTCCTTTTTTACAGGCAGACCCTTAAAACGTTCTGCATTTGTTGCGCGGGCTTTCCTCTTTTTTTCGGGAAGCAGTGCAGCCATCTCCTCGGCTTCAGCGGCCGCAGGATCCTGTTCCATTTCAGCTTCGTTGAAAAGGTTCAGCTGTCCCGGAAGATCGGCGGAACGTTTTTCGCTGGAAGTGCCAAAGAGTTTTTTACGGAGAAGTTCCACTTCTTCTTTCAGGTTATCACGCTCCTGTGTAAGGGCTTCCTCCCGTTTATTTCCGGCATCGACAGTTGCCTGAAGAGTTTTTATTAAATTTTTCAGCTCTGTGATCATATCTTTCAGCTCACGCAGCTGGATATCTTTGGAACTGTCTGCCACTGCTTTTTCCTCCTGCTTTTGATATCTCTATTATATCAGAAAACAGACAGTGCTGCCAGTACAACAGGAAAACAGTGCACCCTAAAAAATGCTGAACGTACAGGGAAAACAAGCGGTTTTATTACCTTGCACAGGATGTTTTGATCGCTTTCGGCTGCTCAATATCAATGCCTGACATCAGCCAGTCGAATTCCCTCCATGTGAGGTTCCGGACTTCTGATTTATTTCTTGGCCATCGGTAAGAACCCTGGGCTGTCAGTCTTTTGTAGATCATAACGATCCCGTCAGGTTCTTTTAAGATGGCTTTGATCCTGTCACATCTTCGGCCACAGAAAAGATAAAGTGCGTGGTCGATCTCCATGGAAAACTGATCCTGGATGATCGCACATAATCCATCAATAGATTTGCGCATATCTGTTCTGCCGCAGACGATATAAATGGCATCGACATTTGAGATATCCGCTAACATAATGGCTCCTTCAGCGCATCCATCAGGATCTTCAGAAGGGAAGGATGAACGGTATTGCTCATCCGGATCATCAGTCCTCTGGCTTCGATCTCGATCGTATGTGGATTATCAAGGTACATGGAACTGTTATCTTTATCTGAAACCAGTTCTGCCGGAGGAGTTTCCGGCTCTATAGCGATCTGGACCACATCCTGTTTATGGGATGTAAGATCAAGGGTACTGGCTTTGTTAGCCGATTCTGGGATCTGACAGGCCTTTTTACGCAGGCGTGTGACCGCATTGTAAAAACAGCTGGGAGAGATCCCGTGTTCATTACACCATGCGGCATCAGTAAGCCCGCTCTGTCTGCACTGGATCACCAGTTCCATCCATTCATCCAGAGAACGCCCTGGGGCACGTTTACTGCTCATAATGAAACCTCCAAGTATAGTAATTGACCACTTCCTATCTACGAAGTGGAGTAAAAAACTATTTACTATCAATCATTATGAACTACAAAACGGCAAATGTATAGTTACCCAAGAATTAAGCGCTTACCATATATCACTCTGATGACACAGAATAGCAAGACAATTCGAATTATATTTCTGCCAAAATGTACGCAGAAAAACTGTGCTTTTTATGTCGTTTTTTACACGTTTTTTCTGCGTATTTTGGTATTATCCGGCAAAACAAAATCGGCTTTAGCGATGATATTCAGTGGATATTTTCACATAGACCGACCTTGGTGGGTATCCCCCCTGTTTAATTCTGCGAAAATTCGCACGAAGGGGGCCATCGGTCTAATATAGAAATAGACGCAGAGAACTCTTATCCCCCTACCTTATTATCCATACAGAGTGCCAAAACATATTATATTGCTTTCTTCAAACCTGTTATATAATTTGCAAATGAAGCATACATCTCCTCTGTTATAGATTTATGCAACTTTAATTCTTTTTCAGTAGCTACTAACTCTTCAAATGCTATATTATGAACACACTTATTAAAATCAAGTCTTTGCAATACTTTTTTAGTATACGGTCTTTTTGCATCCCGGAAGGATATACTAAGCAAGAATTTTTGTACTCTTGAACTATTTAACAGAAGCATACAAGTATACGCATCTGAATAATTATCAAATGACAGAAAATATGATGTATCATCAACCATAATCGGATGCTCTATTTTATTCTCATTATAAAGTAATGCAAATAACGGTCTCTTATAAAAACCAGAAATCCCCACTTTATATTTTGCATATGAATAATCACCAACTCCAAACATACTAAATGCTGGAGCACCTTTGTAAATACTACTTCTTCTAGAATCAAATACATCTTTTCTATCACATAAATACTTCCATGTTTTTGGTGCTAAAGCTTCAATATAATTGGTTTCTTCCCTTGCCTTTTTTTGAGTAACAATAACATATTTTGTAAAATCCGAATTAATAATCGGTTTTTTAAATGAACTACTTTTCATTAATGGAAAAACAAGCAAATCTTCTAATTCAACTTTCTCTTTATTCTTATTTTTGTAATTGTTCTTACCTTGCTTCTCTAATTCCATTACCCCCGCACAATCATGCTTAACTCCTTGTCTCCATTCAAATACACTCTCGCCATCTAAATCTAAAACATCATCATCTAAATTACTCAGTTTTCCATTTTGAAAAGAAATTCTTCCAGAAATAGTATTTGGGGGTTCGATGTCATAAACCTCACACTCCCGACATTTTGAATTTGATGTAGACATTTTAATGTATAATAAACATGCTGGTGCACTAATCCCAAAAACCTTTGAAGAATCAAAATTATATATTCTAAGGTCATCAACACATACATCATTTCTATCAAGTTCAAGTAATACATTTCGTGCAACAGATGTTTTACAGAGCATTGCAATAGCAACATTCTTATTAACAGACTTTTCTATCAATTTTAATATTATATATTCACATATATCAAAATTACTTGCACCTGTTATAGCATCAGTTCCGCTTAACCTTTTAAAATTCTCCTTTTCTGGTAAATTAAAATTCAATTCAGAATTTGTCGCCCAAGGCGGATTCCCAAGAAACAATGTTTCCGTTTCCCCAACATATTTCTCTATTTTATATGTAAAAAAGTTATCATTTACAATATGTAACCTATCATCAGATATACGCTTTTTGCATTCATCACAATATTCTGGATTTATTTCTACGCCGACAATTTTTTTTATTGTAGAAAATGTATTCAAGGCAGCCTTAATAAAATTACCCAAACCAGATGTTGGTTCTATTACAACCTCTGGATTTAACTTGAGTTCATTGTAAAGCAAACTGCAAATAGTTTCTGCAAACTGATTTGGGGTTTGATAGTCACCAAATTCCTTCTTCAAATCACTACCATTCATAATTTAAAACCCCATTTACTGTATTGTCCAATGCAATTACTCTGGCATATTGCAATCTCCACTGTAAAGCATTACTAATTGTTAAATATCCTTGCTCTGGTTTATTACACAATATTTCGTCTGCTAAATCGGAATACACTATATCATCACCTGGAACATTTTTATCAACTAAAAAACCAATGATATCTTCTTTATTTGCACCATCATCTACCATTTCTCTTAATCGTTTTGTAATAGTATAATCAGCGGTTCTAGACTTATCAATAAATGTACAATACTTGAAATCCAAAGTACATGAATTTGCTGTATCTTTCTTATCATAAACAAAGACTAAAATGTTATATCCTAATCCAAATATCTTCTGACGTGCATTTTTAAACGGACAACTACTCTGTGGCTGAACAATACTTGTAACCTTTATATCCGTTTCTATCTCCGCTCCTGGTAGATCAATTCCCCTGGCACTGCTTCCAATCTCAATTTCATATTTACTGGAAATATAGTCTTGAAATCTGTGTTCAACATATGTTCCTACCGCTTTACCATCAGTCACTCCAATAAGTGAAGAATGATTTTCCTTTTTCATAAGTTCACAAAATATTTTAGCTTCTTTTTTTAAATCACTTATATCCATAACCTTCATTTCATCTCATCCTCCAAGGTAAATTATGCGATGTTATTGTAACACATTACTTTCTTTTAATAAAGTAATGATTATATTTTACACACATCGACTGCATTCCAACTATCCTCCCAATTTACACCTTCTGGTAGTAATGCAAGATGCTCTGCCTTTTTTATTGCTTCATCTTCCGTCTCCGCTTCAATCTGAATTGAACCCATTTTCATTATTGTTACATCCCATATTTTCTCCATAGTCATTCTCCTCTCTTAACCTATCAATTGCAAATCTTATTACTTCCGACTTAGTCATATTAAGCAAGCGACAATATGTCTCCAATCTAGTTTTAGTTCTCTCATCCATTCTCAACGAATACACATATTCCTTATTATTTTTTCCTTTTGGTCGACCTATATTACTCATTTAATTCACCTCATATATGTAGTATACTTTTTGCATTACAAAAAGTCAAGAAGAATCGAACAGTTGTTCGTTACGTTTGTAGAAAAATACTCCAACTAACCTGCGATTTCCTCACAAATTAGCTGGAGTTGTATTAAAAGTTTTATATGTGTGCCATCGCTTAGTAGTCGAAACCGTAGTATTTCCAATACTTTCCGCCATATTCTGCCCTGTATTGCCCCAGTCTGCGAAGGTATGCATTATCATAAAACTGGAGTGCCGTGGCATATAAATAGTATTTTTATCATTGTTCTTATAACGCCTCTTCCTTTTCCACTATTATAGCTGATCGTACTTGGCCGCACTCCCTTTTGCCTTATCTACCGGATACTTTGCTTCATTCTGCGACATCTTCATATTTATGATTTCATCTGCATCCAGTTCCAGTTTGTCTAACAGATTCTGACTATAAACCAAAACATCCGCCAATTCCTCCTTGACATGTTGCAGATCATATTCTTCATCAGACCACTGAAAACACTCTAATAACTCTGCTGCCTCAATTACGATTGATTTTGCAAGATTTGCCGGCGAATGAAACTGATCCCAGTTTCGATCTTCTGTAAATTTTCTAATTCTGTCTATTGTTTCATACTTCATAATTAAATACTCCTTTATTTTGCTACTTCTAACAATGCTTTCTGACAAAGTGAAATTATTCAGTTCAGCATTTTTAATCATCAACACTATTTTATACATGCAGATTTTTCTGCATCTCTTCTTTAAATTCTCTTCCTTTAAACAATATCACTGCTACAAGAAACAGGAAACATATTAACGCTCCAAACATACTTACTGTTGGATTTTTCACCACTTTGCATAAGAGTAAGATTCCCGGAAGAATCAATCCGTATCCGGCAGCCATAATTTCGTAAATAAGATACTCTCGCACAGGACATTTCCGCACCTTAGCGATTACAAACATCGCTGTAAGTGTAGATACACTCATGATCGGCAGCACAAGATCTACAGACCAACTGTGCCAACCAGTCAATGCATCCCATATAAAGCAGATAATAGTACCGATAAAAAGCTGCCACATCGCATTTTTCAGCAAGTTATAGCGTTTAAAAAAGCCAATCGATGAGGCAATCCACATTGTCACAACGCCTCCGGCTGTAAATAAGGTCCAGCGAATTCTAGGATGGAAATTATACTCCGTAACAAGCATTGCTGCAACAATTGCAATACACAGAAAGCTATAAATTTTATAGACTTTCATTTCCTGTTCGCTTGGCTCATCTGTCTTTGGAAATTCAGGTTTTACTTTTTCAGATGCAATTCCCTGTTCTTTTAACAAGCGATAAAAATTACGTTCAATGTTCACTGTGTCGTATCTGGATGTAAATGCAAATGATAATTTATCCTGAAAAGAACACAAACACAATTCAAACTTAGGAGTGTTTGTGTACACACCAAATCGTTCAATATAAGGCACATAACTCGCATGCATTTTAACCGCACTCATATTAGAGAAGATTGCTGTCGTGTTCTTCTCTGAATATTTTGCCCCGGCCTGAATACATAGATTTTTCAGTTCCAAAGGTGCAAGCCTCAGAATCGGATGCAGTTCCAAAGCAAGCAACTCGCTGATATGCGCTGACATCTTTTCTTTTGTCAGTTCTGTCTCAAAAAATTCTTTCGTATATTTCAGTATTGCCTCAAAACTTTGATCTTGTGTAGTAAAATTATATCCCGGCTCAATCCAATTAAAAAAATTCAGCATCGATAAAGACGGGAAAAACTTTCTTAAGTTAACCGGAACCATTAACACGACTGGCTTTTTCTTTTGCATTTTAGACATTTCTTCATTTATTGCCATCATAAATAATGCTGTCAAAAAGACTGTCATAGATACTCCGAGTTCCCTGCTCCGCTTCAATACTGCCTGAACTGAAACAACAGATTCATGGACGTGCAGATGATTTCCATCTTTCTTTCTTTTCCGTATCTGGAAAGCATGTAGTTTTCTTTTTTCCGGTCGTTTCTGATCTTTTGAATAATATTTCAAAAAACTATCAACTTCTTGATCTTGTACCGTCATATCTTCTGGTAACAATGAAACTGCTTCTAATCCATTTACTTTGTGAATAAGATAGAGATAATTTTTTACCAGTTCTTTTAAAAATTCTGTCGCTCCTGTGCCATCTGTCAATACATGGAATACTTCGAAGTTGATTCGTTTTTTATAATAGGTTACTTCAAAAAGCAGTGTCTTCTTATCCTTTATATAGAGTCTACTACAAGGCTCTTTGTACTCTTCCTTTACAATCGGTCGTAAATTACATGGCTCAAGATAATGCCAGAATAATCCTTTGCGAAGCACCATTAAAAACGTAGGAAATATTTCTATTGTCTGATTCAATGCTTCCTGCAAAACGTCAGGATTTACTTCTTCTTTCAATTCGCAGTAAAAACGAAACACTCTCGTGTCTTTTTTATTACTGGCAGCAGAATATAATTTTGCTGCATTATCTAGTTTTCTCCAACGTGCTTTTTTCTTACTCACAGTGTTTCCTCTTTCAGAAATTCATTGATATAGGTGAAACTTTCCTGTACATGAAGCTGCTTGATCCCCAACGCAAAATATCCATGTAATGCATCTTTGATCCGATGTATCTCCACATAATTTCCAGCCTCTTTTAAGCGCTTCCCATATGCTTCCCCTTCATCTCGAAGTGGATCAAATTCACATGTAAGAATCAATGTATCAGGTTGATTCGCTAAATCTTCTGCTATGTATGGTGCAAAATAAGGATTCTTCTTATCCTCTTTATTTCTCGCATAAAGATCAATATAATCCTGCATCTTCCCAGCTGTCAAAAGATAATCTGTTCCATTTTCCTTAACAGATGGAAATGGTGAATTTTCTGTATAATCATTATATGTAGCCGGATAGATCAGTATCTGTCTTTTTGGCATAAATTCTCCACAATCTCTAGCCATCAAAGATAATGCTGCACAAAGATTCCCTCCGGCACTATCTCCGATCAATGTAATATTTTCGGGTTTTATGTTGAGCATAAAATCTCCGGAATATAATGTTTTCGCAACGGCATAACAATCTTCCAGACCTGCCGGGAATTTATCTTCCGGTGCCAGTCGGTATTCAACTGCAACTACATATTGTCCGGTTGCATTAGCAAGCCGGGCACAAATTCTTTCATAATTATCGATACTCTCTGTAACCCAGCCGCCGCCATGTATAAACAAAAGCATCTTTTTATCTTGAATATTATGTTTCTTTTCTTCACTTTCACGAAAACTTTTTTCAGTTGGAAAGAAAATACGAATCGGGACTGCATGACTCCCGTTATATATTTTCTCATCTATTTTTTTATAAAAAATCTTCATCGGATCCAATCGTTTTAAATCCGCCATATGACGAAATGCTTCTACTTCCACACCATCAAAAGACAGAGCTTTCAAAATCTTCTTCGCTGTCTGATTAATCAATACTATATTCTCCTTATACCCGTTCTTATGTCTGTAAAAGACTACGAGCCCATTATATCATAAAGTGCTTATTAAAGTGAATTTAATATTGCAAAAAGCACCAGCCAACTGAATGACTGATGCTTTTAACATTAATATACTTTATTTTGTATAAACTGTATTCCCTTTTGCAATTACTTCAACAAGCTGAAGTTCCTGGTCAAGAATACAAAGGTCAGCATCATAGCCTTCTTCAACCTTACCTTTTCCTTTGAGCCGAAGAATATCTGCTGGATTAGATGTAATTGTGGAAATAGCTATTTCTAAAGGAATTTCTGTTTTAAATACACATTCCTTTACTTCCTTCAGAAGGCAGCTGGACTGTCCAACGCCCATTCCAAGGAATTCACCATCACTACTGTACATCGGAAGGCTTCCCTGTCCATCAGAAGAAATTGTCATACGGTCAGGATTTACTCCTGCATCCAGCATCCGTTTGATACCATTACATACACGTACCTCATCACAGATAGTTTCCCAATAGTCAATATCTTCATTTCCGGTAAAGTCTACTGCTCCGCCTTTCAGCGCATACTCAATCGACTTGCCAAAAAGCATCTCATTTCGATTGATATGTGTTGGCAGTATTTGAGAAGCCGGTATCTCTGTCTCATCTACCACTCGTTCAATAAGATCTAAGCATCTCGGACTGTCGCCAAGATGAACATTTACAATACCTGCTTTCCCAGAAAGAACACCGCCAAGTCTTGTATCCGCAACGACACGCGCAAATTCCTCAAAAGTCGGCTGTGAAGAACGATGATCAGAAATCGCGATTTCTCCGGTTCCAATGATTTCCTGAATCATCATAATATCTTTGACAATACTGTCCGTCAACGTGTGAACCGGAATCTGATAACTGCCTGTATAACAGTATGCAGACATTCCCTGCTCATTCAATCCTTTTGTCTTTGCAACCAGTGCACACATATCACGACCGATTCCATCCGTTCCAAGGCAACCAACAACTGTTGTTACTCCAAACTTCGTAAGTCCTTCCATAGTTGCTTCCGGAGTACGATTGGCGAATCCACCTTCGCCACCGCCTCCAAGTACATGAACATGACAGTCAATGAATCCCGGAGTTAAAAGTAACCCCTCTCCATTGATCATTTCTGCCTCAGAAAGAAATCCGTCTGCGGATATAGAGCCTGCATCTTTAATCTTGACAATCTTATCATTGATTATAAGTACATCTTTTTTCCCCAGATGCTGTGGGGCATAGACATCAATATTCTGAATTAATTTCATCATAAATCACTCTCAATTATCAAATGTATGTTTTAGAATCCAGTTCCAACTGCAATAAGAATTGTAATGATTGCACCAATCATTAATACACCAAGGAATTTCCACATGAATTTAATCCAGTTAGACCACTCAATCTTTGCAATTGCAAGAGATCCGATCAGACACCCTGATGTAGGAACAATCAGGTTTGTAAATGCATCACCAAGCTGGAATGCAACTACAGCTGTCTGACGTGAAACACCTAACAGGTCTGACAGTGGAGCCATGATCGGCATTGTAATCGCAGCCTGTCCGGTTCCGGATACAACGAAGAAGTTGAATACGGACTGGAACAGATACATAAGTACTGCTGCAACTGCTCCGGAAACTCCAGACAGTGCATTTGAAATATTATACATAATTGTATTAATAACCGTAGGTGTTGTCGGATCAGATCCACCAAGAACCTGCATGATGCCCTGTGCCATAGCAACAACAAGTGCAGCACCGATCAGGTCTTTTGCTCCATCTTTGAATGATGTTGCGATATCATTCAGTTTCATATCGTTCAGTTTAAAGATAACTCCAATCACACCGGAAACAATTCCCATAATGAAGAACTGAGTAGCAATCTCTGGCATGTAGTATCCTTGAGTCATAACTCCCCAAACTACCCATACTACTGTAGCAGCCAGTGTCAGAAGAACTAAAATGTGTCCAAGACCAAATGAATGTCCTTCGTCAATTCCTGTTTTTTCATTCTGCTCACGGAAATATGCATCGGTCTTATATGCGATTGAGATTGTCGGAGTCTTTTTGATCTTTGATGCATAGAACATAGTCATTCCACAGCCGAGTGCTGTAAATACTACCCACATTACCATACGGAATCCTGCTCCGGAGAATACGTCAATACCTGCAATTCCCTGTGCAATACCTACAGAGAATGGATTCATCCATGATGAACCGAAACCAATCTGTGTTGCAACATAAGTAACAAGAACTGCAATAACTGAATCGTATCCAACTGCTACAAACAACGGACAAAGAATCATAGTAAACGGAAGTGCTTCTTCTCCCATTCCAAAAACTGCTCCACCAAGAGAAAACAATACGAAAAGTATCGGAATCAGCAGTTTTTCTGCTCCCTTTGCCTTACGGATCAATCCAATCAATCCGGATTCAATCGCTCCTGTACGGATCATGATACCGAATGCACCGCCTACTACCATAAGAAATGCGATAATCTCGATTGCAGAACTGCTTACGATTCCGTTATACATATAGTTGAAGAATCCTGTTCCACCATCTCCACTAAAGAGTGCTACTCCTTCTGTTACTACATTTCCTGCATCATCTGTCAGATACTGGAAACTTCCGTCTTTGATTACTGTACGGGTTTTCTCAACACCATTGATCATATACGAAATATCCTGTGTTTCGTAAAATCCCTTTGGTACAAGGAAAGTCAGAAGTGCTGCGACAACAACTACTAAAAAGATAATAATGTAGGTATCAGGCACTTGAAATCCCTTGTTAAAAGACTTTAACCCTTTTCCTTCTTTTTTGCTCATTTTCGAGTTTCCCTCCCATTTTTGATATACTATATCAGTGTACCATAGAATGCCTAAAATATAACTAAAAATTTACATATTTTATCAATTTTTGTCATTTCCCTGTATTTTTATACATCAAAAGATAGGTGTTTTATTCAATCAATCACATCATTCTGAAATCTTGACAAATGTTCATAAGGTAAGATCAGTCTTCCCCTGAACAGTCCGCACCCATCATTGATCAGACTGTTATCTACTGCGGAAAACATATTTACATCCAGATCTGCCAGTTCCAGCTGCAAAAGACGCATGCCCCGTTCATAGGCTTCATCGAAATAAACGCACTCGCCTTCTGGAATAGCATCACGTCTTGCACGCTCATCCTGCTGTTTCTTCTCATATCCCAGATGATTCGCCGGACCAATTTCCGCAGTGTCATCCATTTTCTGGGTACGCAGCTGCACTTCCATGAAAGAACGGGAACTGTTATCATAAACTGTGATATGTAATGACTGATATCCTTCCCCACTGGTTCCACAGATATAATCCCGATAATACATCTTCACATCTTCATTAAGAAGCGGCGACGTACTTTTCTTTACTCCATAGGCAGACTCCACCGTAAACCCTCGTTCTTCCAGGAACCCGGGAAGAACATTGGCAATCTCATAAAGATAGCGGATCGACGCCGTTTCCTGATCTTCTCCTGGTTTCAGATGACACTTGGGCATACACAACACAATTCTGTATGCAATAAAATCCCGAAAACAACTGAGTTTATTTTTCAGTTCCGACACAGGAGGATAGGTTCCATGTTTTGTATAATAATCGTAAATATATTCCACAATATAGCCGTTAAATTTCTCTTCTGCCCGGATCAGCGATTTGATCCTTCCTTTAAATGTAAACGCAAGAAACGGATATTCATGAGCCATATATTTATAAAATTCCCGGATCTTCTGGGACTGGGCCGTAAGGAAATCATTGTGTTCTAAAAGCTCTGTGATCTGAATCAGGAAATTCACATGCATCAAGTCAATCTCATTATGAGTAAGTTTCGCTTCTTTTCTCAGATCCCGGGTATATTTCTGTAAAATTTTTAAAACCGTATCTCCTGAATACAGGTAATCATTTAATGTAATCATAAGTTTTTCCTCTTTTGGAGTTATAGCGTGTTTGAAGATTGTAGAAATGATTTTTCAAACACGCTATAATCTATAACCGAAATTTAGTTTTTCATTAATTTTAATGTTTTGTCAATATATCTACTGTTCTGTCAGCCTTTAACCAAACTGCTTCTTTTTCTTCATGAGTAACAAAGATCAACGTCTTTCCCTCCGTCTTTTTCAAAATATAATCAATTGTTTTTGCTCTGGTTTTTTCATCAAGACCTCTGAGAGGTTCATCCATGATCACACAGTCTGATTCAGCCAGCAATGCCCTCAGGATAGATACTCGCCTGCGCATTCCTCCACTCAGTTCACGAACCGGTTTCTGCCATATCTCAGTAAGCGCAACTGCTTTATACGCCTCCTCCAGTTCTCTGTCTGTTATTGTTTCTGTACATACCAGTCTTATATTAGAAGCAGCGCTCAGATTTTCACACAGACGATCTTCCTGAAATACTGCACTGAGTTTCCTGTCACTTACCCCTTCTATTTTCCCCTTATCCGGAACATCCAGTCTCAGAAGAAGCCGTATCAGTGTTGTTTTGCCACATCCGGATCTTCCTCTGATACAAGTGGTTTTCCCTTCCGGAAAAACACAGGACAAATCTTGCAGTACCTGCTGTTCTCCGTATGCTTTACTAATATGATCTACCTTTATATCCATATCTCTTCTCCGCCTGTAACAGACCTCATAAATAATGCATTTAAGAGGATTATCATAAATCAAAATTTCCGTTATCTATGTTCTATCATATAAACTACTCTGCTTACAATTCCAAGAAAACACTTTTCAAATACAAAACTGATCACAATTATCACAATTGTCCACGCAAAAAGATCCGGAGTATTCAGATATATTTTTGCATTATACAGTTTCTCACCAATAGAACCTGAAGGTACTCCGATAACCTCTGCTGCCACTCCTGCCTTCCAGCACATTCCAAGAGAAAGCCTGCATGCTGAGAGAAAATAAGGCAGTACCTGCGATACATAAATATACCTGATCTGTCTTCTGAGATTCACACGAAATACTTTTGCCATTTCCAGTATCTTCCTGTCCGTCTGTCGTATTCCCTCAAGGATATTTGTATATATCACCGGCAGAACCATAAGAAAGGAAATAAAAACTGACAGATTTTTCGAAGGAATCCATATCAGGCACAAAATAATAAAAGATGCCACAGGTGTGGATTTGACCACTGCGATCACAGGTGCTGTCAGGATTTCCACTGTTTTTGACCAATATGCCAACACTGCCAGAAAGATTCCCAGAAGCA
>ENA-ORTL01000809-ORTL01000809.1-human-gut-metagenome-genome-assembly--contig:-NODE-809-length-18776-cov-2.38123_pt1 | contig 18776 bp, 16 predicted proteins | sample MGYA00241916_ERZ509196 | MGnify/ENA primary metagenome ERZ509196 (study PRJEB26280, sample SAMEA2338844) | human gut metagenome | biome: human gut; feature: human-associated habitat; material: faeces...
TTCTCCGTCGAGCACCTTTTCAAACTGATCCATCGGCATCGGCCTATAGAATGCGAAGCCCTGAATCAGATCACAGCCTACGGATTTTAAGAATTCGATCTGCTCCTGACGCTCCACGCCCTCGGCTACGGTGCTGATATTCAGCTCTTTCACCATGTCGATAATATATTTCAGGATTGTATGTTCCCGGTTCACATCCACGCTTACACGGAAAAATACTCCATCCAGCTTCAGCACATCGATAGGAAGATCTTTTAGAAGCCCCAGAGACGAGTAGCCGGTGCCAAAATCGTCGAGGGAGCACAGAAATCCGTAGTCGTGCAGCTCTCTCACCACCTGCAGCAGATACTCCTCGTGCTCAAAAGCGGCCGACTCCGTCAGTTCAATCTCCAGCAGCCCGTCAGGAATTCCGTACTGCTTCTTGATGCTGGCGTAGACCGGGATGAAATCCGGGTTATAAAACTGTATTTTAGACACATTGACGGAGACCGGCACCACAGCCAGCCCTTTCTCCATGCGTTCATGCAGCCATATACACACCTTTTCGAAAACGAAACGGTCCACTTTTCCAATAAAATGATTCTTTTCGAGCACCGGAATAAAGAGCCCAGGGGAGAGCAGGCCATTGCCCGGAACCGCCCATCTCACCAGCGCCTCCGCGCCTCTCACGGCACCATCCTCCACGCCCACCTTGGGCTGCATATAGACGACGAACTCCTCATTATCCAGACCTTCCTGCATGCGGTCCTTCACCTTCATCTCCGCGATCAGCTTCTGCCGGATCTCATCGCCGTAGAACGCATAGTGCTTTCCCGGTTTGTTCTTGACTTCCTTCTGGGCGAAATTGGCCCGGTTGACCATCATCACCGCCTCCGGCTCCTCAACCAGATCCTCCACGCAGCAGATTCCGCATGCAATGGTCATCATGTGGCGGTTCGACATGACAAGGGCGGAATTTAAGAACTCTTCATCCACCTGTTTCTGTGTCTCGAGCAGCTCCTCCCGGCTCTCATAGCGGCGCAGGAGTACAAACCGGTCCGCCACGTCGCGGCCCAGCAGTTCCTCTTCCTTCAGACGGCTCATGATGAGCCGCGCGTAGTCTTTCAGCAGCTCGTCCCCGTACGAGTAGCCGAATACGTCGTTTACATACTTGAAATTTTCGAAATCAATATAGAGAACCGCGAATCTGGCATCGGTTTTCCGTTCCAGTTTACGGTTTACCTCGGAGTAAAACTTCTCCGTATGGTACGCCCCGGTCAGCTCATCTCTGGACGCCAAATCCTCCAGCTTTTCGTTGGTATCCTTTAATTGAAAGAATTTTCTTATGTAAAAATACATGGCAAAAGCAAAAGCGATGGCGCTGACCAGCGCAGTTGCCGAAATCATGCGCACTGTCCTTCCCGCCATATCGCTGGAATACTGCTCTATGGCAAAAACCGTGTTGTTGGCTATCTCAAACAGCCTCTCGCTGGAATCGATCAGAAGATCTGCACTCTCCCCCTGCCTCACAGCGTCGATCTCTTCCCTCACGGTCTCCCACTGCCCCTTCAGCAGATTTAAATTCACCTGGTACAGCTTGCAGTCGGTGGAGACCAGGCCATACACACCGCGGCCGGTCACCAGCTCGTCTAAGATATCATCCACATACCCGATCAGTTCATCGTCGGGGCGGCCGTTCGTCTCCAGCTTCACCACCCGCTGGGAAGCGCCCCTCACGATTCCCACATAATTTATCAGCTTCCCGTAGTCCCGAATATCCGAAATCCGCTCGATCGAGACCGCGCTGATCGCCACAAGCAGGCCTAAAAGCAGCGGAAACAGTATTCTTAAATGTTTTTTCATTGGTATCCCCCTGATCAGGTTTTATTCTCCGGTCAGAATCCGGCTCGTCCTGCGCACCGTGATCCGGTCCCCTTCTTCCACCCTGCCGCAGAGCAGCGGTGAATCCACATCATACTCTCCCCTCCGCCTCATGACAGCGCCCTCACTGTCATTGGCGTAGCAGTATTTGCAGCCGCAAAGGCAGGTATCATACGCCCCCGTTTCCACGCTCTCCACACACCCGCATTCCGGCCTCTGGTTTTTATCTTTCTTCACACGAACCGGAACGCCCAGAATGCGTTCAATCATCGCCGGATCGACACAGCTTCCATGGCGGACTCCCACTTCGCTTAAATCCACGGTCTCCGCACAGCTTTCCACCGTCATGCCGTACTTCTCCGCCGTCTTTACGAACCTCTCACCCGTTCGTTTCATGGTCTCTTCATCCGGCAGTTCCAAAGGGATGCCCCTCATGTTGCGTTTCGTCTTCCCGTAGCAGTCCAGGAAGCTGATGACCACCTTATCCGTACAGCCGCAGATTTCTTCTGCAATGGCTTCAAACGCACGGAAATGGTACTCCGCCGGGTATCTTTCATTAAAAAGCACCGGATCGTACCGCCACACCATGCGGTCCCGTCCGGCCGTTTCCGCAGTTTCGCGGAAGATACGGATCAGCTCGTGTTTGTCTGGAAGCCCCGGTTCTATGTCACGGCCGTATCCGGTCAGTGTAAACTGTATGTAATACGGGATTTCTCCCAATTCTCCGATCCGTCTCATCATGGGAGCTGGATTCTTCGTCCAGAACACCACTAAATCCACCAGGTCGGGAGAAAGCATGATCTTACTGACCTGGTGGCTGTTCATCGGATTCTTCACATAGAGAAATCCCTCTTTCATTCTATTGAAAAACCAGTCGGAATAATACTGTGGAATATCCGTCCTTCTGCTCACACTCAGTATCATGGCTGCACTCCGTTTCTCACAGGATAAAGCCATTATACCCCATCAGAGAGCCTCCTTCAACCGTTCCACATTATTCTCCTCAAATTTAAGAAGCCGCTTCATCAGAGCCGTCACTTCCTTTTCCGCCTCTTTCTCATACTGATTGATCCGCTTGACCGCATCAATAATCCCCATATTGCTGCCCTGAATCAGCATTTCCGCAACGTGAGAGGAAGACTTATCCATCAGGGTCTTCATGTCGATCATCAGGTAGGCCATGATTTTTTCCAGGGCGCCGATTCCCTTCTCATCGTAGCCATGGCGGTTCAAAAGCTTTTTCGCTTCCTCATGAATCTGCTCGTACTCCTTAAGCTGCGCCTCAATCCGTTTCTTAAACGCCTCATTGTCAATCATAGGAATCAGCTGATTTAAGGTTTCGACACCCATCTGGGAATTTTGATAAATAAAATTAAGCATTTCCGCGTCTGCGCTCATATCCAATACCTCTTTTCATATTATTATAGATTTCCATCATAGTATTGGGTAAAATGCGGCAATTCATTCTCCGGACATCGCCGTAGAACAGAAAAAGCTTTTCAGCTTCATGTATAAAAGGAAGGCAAATCAGGGAAAATAATGGAGTATCCGCAGCAGACAACCTTATGAAATCATCATTATGACAGGAGACTTCTATGAATAAACAGCCTGTATTTTTAACAGACAGAGACCGCCTCGTGGTACTGGAGGCCATCGCGGGAATGCCTAACGCGGCAGTCCCGGACAGCTTAAAACCATTTGAGGTACTGGAGCCCAACACTTCGGAAGGCGCTTCCGAAAAGCACCTCCCCATCATTGAAACCGACGGAAACCACGTGACCGTAAAGGTCGGAAGCATCTTCCATCCCATGAGCGAGGAACACAACATCGGATGGGTCTGCTTACAGACGAAGGCCGGGGTCACCATGCGGGTGCCCTTAGATTCCGCCTGTGAGCCGGTCGCCCACTTTACGCTGGAGGACGGCGATACACCGAAGGCGGCCTACGCCTGGTGCAACCTTCACGGTTTCTGGAAGACCGAGGCATAAGACCCAAGGTTCTTACCTGTACAGAGAAGCATCCCAAACCGTTTTCAGGTCGCGGGATGCTTCTTTTCTTTCCTCCATTCAAGTAATTTCTCTGTAAGCTCCGGATCGAACTGGCGGCCCTTGCACCGCTCAAATTCTTCCAGGATCATCATCTCATCTTTGTACCTCGTCCCTCTTCCATTCAAACCGTACTTCATACGGTCATAGGCGTCTGCGATTGCCAGGACACGCGCTTCAAACGGGATCAGTTCACCGGCCAGGCCGCGTGGATAGCCCGTACCATCCCAGTTTTCATGGTGGTAGAGCACTGCCTCCGCGTACATGGCGGTATCTCCGTTAGCATGGAGTATTCGGCCGCCCACCTCCGGATGGCGCAGAACTTCTCTCTGTTCTGTCTCCGTCAGCATGCTGTTTTTATTGAGTATTTCGTCGGAAATGGAGGCCATCCCAATATCATGCAGTAGTCCGGCGCTGCATAAGCAGGCCACCTCCTCTTCACCGAGTCCCATCCAAGTCCCAAAGTCATTGATAAACTGCCTGATTCTCAGGCTGTGGTCTCTCACCTGACGGTTGCGTTCAAACAGCGATTCCAGAATCATATGTACGGCCCCGTTAAATCGGCTGCCGCCTCTGACCTGTTTTCGGCTGTACATCATATCCTCGGCCGCGGCCACGATGAAGGACAGCTGCTCCTCCGGCGTATTTTTTGTGGCGGCGCCCCAGGAGAAGCTGAGGGGAATTCCTGAGATGGACTTCTCTTCCATGGCCATTTTCGCTGACTGCATATAGCGGCGCACCGTTTCCAGGTTCGTCCTCGGAAACAGGATTACAATCTCGTCGCCGCCGACCCGCATCAGCGTATACTCCGGTCTGGCGTTTCGTTTCAGCTCATCCACAATGACCCTGATCGCCTGGTCGCCAAACTCGTGGCCCAGCGTATCATTGATAATTTTCAGGCCGTCGATATCCACCATGGACACGGACAGCGGAAGATTCTCCAGCACGTCCATGTCATGCATCTCTTCTTTATAAAACTGGCGGTTGTAGATTCCGGTCAGCGGATCATGCACACTTCGGTTCCAGAAGTCTCTCTGTCTCTTCTTCAGTTCCGTAATATCCGTGATCACACTCCGGAGCAGATCGCTGCTCACCAGTTCCTCTAAGCCCGGAATCTCCACCTCTTCCCGATAACAGTTGGTGGTTACCATGACATCCCGGACCTCATCCGCGCCCCGGATCTGGACTTCAATGGATTCCGGTGTTTTCTTCTTCAGCACCCTTTGGATCATTAAGTACAATTCATCCTGAAATTCAGGCAGAACATACCGGGGAAAGCGGTGCAGCTGGCATTCCTGCAGGGGAAAGCCCAGAAGACGGCAGAGTGTATTGTTGGCCGCTATGATCTGGCCGTTGTGGTTGTATACTACGTATCCTGCAGGCGCATCCTCATAGAGCCGCTGGTATCTCTGCTTCAGCAGCTCATTTTCCTGCATAATCCGTTTCATCTCTTCATTCTGGAACAGGAGTTCCTGGTAATAGATACTTAAGTCGCTGATGTCGACTTTTTCCTTTTCTTCCATTTCTACACCTCTTAATACTCATTTTCCTCTCCTTACGGAGCAGAGTTTTTACAGCCCCCCAGCCTTACTCTGCCTGTTCTTCACGCTTATGAAAACCGGTTATCTCCACAAAGGTCATAATCACGCCTTCCACCGCCCGGTACGCGGTGCGGTATGGACGAACTCTGACGATCCAGTATCTGCCGCTGTCATCTCCAATTTCCCGTTCCACCGGATAAAGGGTTTCCCTGACATAGCTGATATCTTCATACCATTCCGGATGCCCTTCCATCAATGCCAGATGGCTGATCGGCCTGCCGACATCCACCTCGCGTATATTCGTAATTTCACTGACACGCCTCTCCTTTGCCAGCTGGAGCTTCGCCCTGATAGATGAGAAATCGCTCCCGTTCCGCAGCCGGCGCAGAAGCCCATTGACCACCAGTCCCACATCATTGGGGAGATTGGAAAACAGGTTGTTCGTAAACCGGCCTGCGTGAAACACCAGAATCTGATTAATCTCGTTGGCCATATGTAAAATATTATCCATCTCGTCCACGATGACAGAGGGCGGCATGGCTACCGAAAACGCCTGCTCGATGATTCGCTCCAGACGCATGGTATCTCCTCCAAATCCTCTGGTATTCTTATAAGAAGTGCTGCTTCTCACCCGTCCGCCCACAATGACGCCGTTTTGCAGCAAAGGGGTGTAGCTCTCACTGCGCTGATAGATCTTCCAGCGGTTGTTTACCACCTGAAATGCCCCACTCATCTCTCCCACCGATTCACTGGTTCCCATGAATAGATATCCGCCCGGATTGAGCGCATAGTAATACAGCTGGAGAAGATCCTGCTGAGTCTCCGGTTTCAGATAGATAAATAAATTCCGGCATGTGAGTCCTGGGCCGCCTTCACTGTCATGGTGGTGCAGCGGCTCAACAGTTCCGCCATCAGGCTCTTATGATCCGGTGAAAGGTGCTGTACTACTACAAACGCAGCCCCTGTGTCAGCGGGCATTGCTTTAAAGAAATCCTGGAGAGCCTCAAGGCCCCCCGCGGAGGCGCCAATGCCCACGACGCAGCACGGTTCTTCGGTCTCTTCTGTCTCTCTGGTAATTTCTTCCTCCGTATGACTCATAGACATCTCCCTTCACGCGGCACATTTGCCTTAAATACTCAAAATGTACCATTTGATAAAGTATAGTATAGCATATCATATTTCCAAAAAGAAGATATTTTTGAAATTTTCATTTATTGTCATTCCACATGGTCTGTGATAAAATATTTTCAGTATTTTACCAGCAGAAAGGATGCCCTATGGACAGAGATTCCCGGCTGTACCGTTACATCTACGAATTCTATGTTGCCCGGATTCAATCGGGCTACTATATAAAAGGAGACGCCATCCCTTCGATTCATGAAATATCCGAGACATTTGGCGTGTCCGACAAAACCACTCGGCGGATGCTCCGCCAGCTGAAGGAGGATGGATTTATCTCTTCCGGAAGCGGACGCTCCTCTGTCGTGATCAAGGACTTCAGCAACGAGGATCACGCCGATTTCTGCCGGACCTATTATCTGGCCCACAAGGATGCGGCCCTGGAGCTGCAGTGTCTGAGGCGCTCGTTTCTCTCTTCCATACTGTTCCCCGCGTTCTGCCGCCTGTCGGCCGACCGCAGAGAGCAGCTGTCACAGTACCTTTCCAAAGTGCGGCGCTGGGATTTCCGGGCCTTTATCGACTTTTTCTGCATTGTGCTGGACAGCCTGGGGAATCCTCTTCTTCCCAGCCTCTTTGCAGAAAGCACCATGTTCGGCCATCTCTCAGACTTATACATGATGACTGACGCCAGCTATTCTGATTTCTATTTTGACCGTCTGGCGAATTATATGGAAAATCTTCTGACAAGCCATGCCGCGGAAGATTTCGACGGGATCAAACGGCAGCTGGATCAGATCAGCCAGCTCCGGGCGGAGAAGCTGCGAAAGAACCTGGAAGCTTCCTACGCCGGATCCGGTCAGTCGGATCCGGTTCCAGTTCCGTTCCGATGGTACATCACCAAGGGCAGAATCGAGCACCGATCCTTTACCGCACAGATTCTCCTTCACCGAATCCTATGCCGTCAGTACCAGCCTGGGGAGTTCCTGCCGTCTGTCTCGCAGCTGGCGGAGGAATTTTCCGTGGCGGAGATCACCATACGCCGGAGTCTTACGCTGCTGGTCAGTTTTAACGCGGTCAAAACGCTGAACGGCAAAGGCACGATGGTCCTGGATATCGTGAACCAGCAGGCCATGCAGTTTCCTCAGTCCGAGGAGTGCCAGAAAGAGCTGCTTCTCTCCCTGGAGGCCTTTCAGGTGCTGGCACTGACAGCCGGGAGCATCTCCAGCGTATTTTTTCCCGATATTCCCGCTGACACTCTGACATTTTACGCGGAGCAGATAAAGGAATGTGTACGCCGGGAGGACTGCTACAGGTACTATAAGACGTGTTTCGACCTGTTCTATGCCATGGGCAACAGCGCGCTCTCGGAAGTATGCAGCCAGCTCATGTGGCAGACACTCTGGCCCATCTCCTGCCGCAGTCTATGGCTCACTCCCGGGGAAACGGCATCCATCATGAAGGTCCTGTTACGCTCTCTGGAACAGCGGGACGCGAAGCTGTTTTCCCGGGCATCCAGCCGGTTGTTTCTCCGAACCTTTCAGACTGTTCGCAAAGGATTGATCGAAGGCGGCGTAAAGGAAGCCGCTCATGTGGCCTGGATCGAGGAGACGGAGGAATGGCCGCCGGAATGACGCGGTTCGTGTGATATGGAGGAAGGCCCTGAAAGTTTGCATTTGCAGCTTTCAGAGCCTTCTTTTATGTTCTTATCCGTTTTATATACTTATTTGTTTTATATTCTTATTCCTTCTATATTTTTATAACCTCTGGCGGATGCTTTTCACATCTCCGTTCTTTGACAGCTTCTTTACTTCCAGCACGTTTCCGTCCAGCCCGGTAATCACCTTGATGCCCGGTCCGGCTTCAAATACCTTTCTTCCATTCATAAAGCCTTCCGCCCCATTTCCATTCTGAACCAGTTTAAAGGAACGGTCTCCCCAGATCTGTTCATAAACACTCTCATGGCCGCCCACGGTTCCCCAGAAGACCGTATCATGCTCGATATGGACGCCATACATGCGCGCCGCATACTCCAGAACCGACAGAAGGGCCGGCCCGTAACAATCCTGTTCTCCATCCAGGCAGACAAGAGACGGCTCCGCCGTAAACGGGTCATACTGCTGGACAAAGACGCAGCCCCTGCCGATGGCCTGAAACAGCTTTTCGCCCAGTTCCGGGATCAGACTGTCGTACCCGTAATTTTCCAGCGCCCGGATGGCCCGCTGGTACGTCAGCGCCTCCGCCTGGCCGCTCCAGTCGTTGGTCGTCACATTCCGAAACAGCGGATCGTTTACCGCGACCGATGGAAGCGGCATATGCGTCCAGAATTCCTTCGGATTCAGCAGATGTTCCTTTACGAAACGGTCGGCCATCGGCTGGGTAAAGCTGTTCCAGTACATGGCCCGCAGATTGTTATGGGTCATCGTGCGCAGCACCCGGTGATTCTTGTCCCGGTCGAAGCAGGCGCCCGCGGCGTCATCCCACAGATAGGACCGGATTTTATCCTGTACACAGGCTGCCTTCTCCTTCCAGATCTCTTCCCGCCTGATGTCTTTTTGTATTCTGCTGATCTTCGCCAGAGTTTCCCTCGATGCGTAGGAAAAGCTCATAATATCCATGGAAGCCATGGGTACCACGCTGCATCCTTCCGGGGGCACTTCCTCGCTCCAGTCGTTGGGGGCGTCCCCGTACCGGAGTGCGTGATCTTCTCCCGTGTCGTACTTGCACCAGGTCTCCAGACAGCCGTCACCGTCGGAATCCCGCACGCGCCATAAGTAGCTGTCAAAGCGTTCCAGCGTGGTGTAAAGCAGATCGAGATATCCCGGATCCTTTCCCATTAAGTAGTATACATTCAGCGCAGCGGAGGGGAAACAGAAGCCCTGAAACTTGTTGAACTGCGGAGTAATTCTGCCGTTTTCACAGGCTACGCTTCCGGGAATTCTGCCGTCCTCCCTCTGATTTTCCATAAAGAGCAGCTGATTGTTGATTCCCGCCTCCAGATTGCGTTTGGCGTACATCTCACCGCCCATGGGCTGCGTTTCCAGCCATATTTTCTCGTAACCGCCGCCTTCGATCAGCACCAGTCTGTTTTCAAACCGTTTCAGATTCTCTCTGGACTTTTCTTCAGCCGTGTCCACCAGCTTTTGAAGCAGGTCGTCGGAGGTCTGAAAGGATACACTCGTTTGATTTTTCACACTCATTTCCTCTCTGTATCATAGTATCGCTGTGGCAGTGTTTTTGTTTGGCAGTATTGCTGTGATCAGCCCTTGATACCGCTCGTGCTGATTCCCTCTACCAGATACCGGTTGAAAAACAGGAAAATCAGGAATACCGGAATCAGGGACAGGGTGGACATGGCGAACATGGCGCCGTAGTCGGTCGTGGAAGTGGAATCCGCAAAATTCTTGATCGCCACGGAGGCGGTATACATCTTCGGCTTGCTCAAGTAGATCATCGGTGACATGAAATCGTCCCATTTCCAGTAAAACTGAATGATAATCGTGGTTACGATGGATGGCTTTAAAAGCGGCAGAAATATCTTTGTGAATATCGTATATTTACTGCATCCGTCTATGATGGCTGCTTCGTCTAAATCTCTCGGAATACCGGATCCGAACTGCATCATCTGGTAGATGAAGAAGGCCTGGCCGAAAAAATGCGGCAGGATTAACGGAAGATACGTTCCGACGAAGCCGAGTTTGTTGTAGATGATGTACTGCGGCACCAGAATGATCTGTGTCGGAATCATCATGGTACATATCATGGCCGTGAACCAGATATTTCTTCCTTTATATTTCACCCTCGAAAATGCATAAGCCACGCAGGCCGATGACAGTACCGTTGCAATGGTCGAAACAGAGGCTACGAAAAATGAGTTGGAGAAGAAGGTGGCAAAACTGATTCCGCCGAATCCCTTCCATCCGTTGGCAAAGTTCTCCACTCTCCAGGCCGGGGGAATCAAATTCATTCCTCCGTTTAATATCTCTGTGTTATTTTTGAGTGAGCCGCTGATCATCCAGAGCACCGGATATATCATGAGGAGTCCGAACAGGCACACAAACAAATGGTAAAGGACTGCTTCGATTTTGTGTTTTTTCGTCATAATCTTTTTCCCCCTCCTTATTGATCCGCCTCAGAAAATACCCAGAACTTCGAGGATTTAAACAGGATCAGTGTAATTACGCTGATTAAAACCAGCATGAGCCAGCTCATCGCGCTCGCATATCCCATGTTGGACCACTTGAATGCGTGGTTGTAAACATAGAGGGCATAGAAGTTGGTCGCGTCGTTGGGGCCTCCCTGTGTGATGACAAACGCCTGCGTAAATGCCATAAATGCCGTGATGGTCTGCATCACCAGGTTATAGAGAATGATGGGGGAAAGGCATGGAAGCGTGATGCTTAAGAAACGCTGCCATTTGTTCGCGCCGTCAATCTCCGCCGCCTCGTAATAGCTTCCCGGTATCTCCTTCAAACCTGCTGCAAAAATGATCATGGAGGATCCGAACTGCCATGCCGACATTAAGACCAGGATTCCCATGGACAGCTTCGGATCACCGAGCCAGGACAGCTTTTGGAGTCCCAAAGAAGCCAGAATCGTGTTGGCAAGGCCCTTTCTGGAAAAGATGGTCTTCCACACGAGGGCTACCGCAATACTTCCGCCGATCAAGGACGGTACGTAATACAGGGAACGGTAAAATGTCACGCCGCGCCTTCCCTGTGTCAGCAAATACGCCACAAACAGCGCGAAGATCAGCTTTGTCGGCACGGATGTAACGACGTAAATCAGGGTTACTTTTACGGAATTGATAAATCGTTCATCTTTTAAGAGTTCCAGATAGTTTTTAATTCCGATAAATGCCGGTGTCTGGCCCAGTTTATAGTCGGTTACCGAATAGTACATGGAAACCGCAATTGGTATCAGGGTGAATGCCAGAAAACCGATTATAAACGGGAGCGAAAATATATAGCCCACCGTATTGTCGTTATACCAGAACTTTTTTCTGCTGGTTTTCCTTTCTTCCATTGGTCATTTCCTCCATTTTTTTGCGCAGAAAAGGCAGGTGAGGTGATTTTTTTAGGGGCTGGTCCCACCTGCCTTTGGTATTGGATTTGAATTGGGATTGCATCCCGTTAGTCCGCCATGCACCTCGATTCCGCTTCGCTTCATCTCGGTCACGGGCTTCGCCCTATGAAAAAGGACAAACCCAGATATGCTTATGTGCGAGCACAACGCATATCTGCATTTGCCCTTTTTCGCATGGCTCATTGCTGGCGTGTAAATTTACTCTCCGCAAATTCGACTAATTGTTTTGCCGCATCCTCTGGGGTTACATCTCCGTATTGTACTTTTTCAATCAGCAGCTTATACTGATCTTCTATCTCTGTCTTGGGGTCCGGGCTGATAACGTTGCAGTCTTCTTTGGGGAAGTTGCCGATTTTGTCTACGAAATCGTAGATCGTCTTGCTGCTGTCGTCTGCCTGCTCCATGACTACATCTCTTACTTTTGACATAATCGGTACACCGCGTTCTCCGTTTAATACTTTGTTGGCCTCGATGTCATTGACAAAATAATTAATGAACTTAGCTGCTTCTTCTTTGTTTTTGGAACTCTTGGCCATGCATAACTGCTGGGAGGACTGTACGCCCATTCCATAGGAGCCGTCCTTCGTAATACGCGGTACAGGCGCAATCTTGATTTCTCTGCCGGCTGCGTTGACGATGGAGGCGATCTGGTTGGAGGATACCCAGGTCATGGCTGCATCTTCTGTTACCAGATAGTCGCCTTCAATGTCCTTGATCTCCTTAACCGCACCTGCATCAGGATACGATCCAGCGTCCGTTAAATCCTTGATCATCTGCATATACGATGCAAAGGTTGCAGTATCCGTAAATTCCAGGCCGTCGTTGGTCTTTTTGAAGAAGTTGCCGTCTTTCTCTGCCTGTGAGGCTCTCTGCGTTACACCGGCGATGAAGTTGTCCATCTTTGAGCTTCCGTAGATTCCCAGTTTCCCGGTGATCGCCAGGCAGTCAGCCTTCCACTCATCCCATGTCCAGTTGTCGGACGGTTCTTCCAGTCCTGCTTCAGCAAACATGGCCGGATCATAAGCGATTCCGTAGGTGTTGGTCCCGATGGAGATTCCCACCTGGGTACCGTCGTTGTCTCTTGTGGTCGCCAGGAAGTTTTCTGTGGTGTCGCTTACATCAATGGTTCCCGCTTCGATGTAGGCGTCCATCGGTTCAATGCTGTTTATATATTTCGGGAAGTTTCCGCCCATCTGGAAAATATCCCATACATCATCTGCTGCCACCAGGGTGTCCAGCTTTGTGAAGTAGCTGTCAAAATCATAAAACTCCGCCTCAATATGTACGTTTGGATTCTGTTCCTCATACATTTCGATTACTTTGTTGGTGGCGTCATGTCTCGTCTGTGATCCCCACCACGCCATGCGAAGTGTGACCTGCTCTCCGGCCGCCGCTGATTCTTTTCCGCTCTCCGCTGCCTGTGTATTTGTCTCAGCTTTCTGCCCGCCGCATGCGGTCAGTGACGCTGCCATAATAGCTGCTGTTGTCAGTGCCATAAGTCTTCTTAATTTCATAATTGATCCCCTTTTACACCTTTCGCTGTCTTTGTTCTCACGGGTTACCTGCTTAAGCTTTTCCGGATCCGATACGTTTCTGTAAACACATCTTACTATTTAAGACTTATTTTTTCAACCAATTTGGGCACTTTCACCAATCCATCAAAAAATCTCCGGTTTTTGCACTATATTGACTGGTTTTCTTCATCTTCATTCTTTTTTCGCTTGGATTTACGGTACTGCAGCGGAGACATCCCCACATATTTCTTAAAAACACGGTCAAAATAGGATAATCTTTCATAGCCCAGCTTTTGAGAAATTTCCTCCATGGACAGCGACTCATCCAGCAGCATATCCCTGGCATGGCCGATTCTCTGGCAGTTAATAAATTCGTTTACGGTAAAATTCGTCACCTCTTTGAAGATCCGGCTTAAATAGCTTTTGTCCATGTAAAAGATTCCAGCCAGATCCTCCAGTCCGTAGACCTCCGAGTAATGCTCCATGATATACTGGATTATCTCCCTTGCCTTGGCGTAACGGAGCATCTTTCCGTTTGGCATGTTGTACTCCTCACACCTCGTGCCTGCTCCATACAGCATGGATACTATAACGGAGATTAGAAGATTCTTCACCTCCGCGGGCGCACAGGGTCTCTTCTGTGCCATTACCTCTTCCATCTTTTTGAGCTTTTTCTCCACTGCTGCCAAATGCTTTCCCTCCAGCCGGTAAACGCCGTGATAATTTGTGAAAAAACCGATCAGGTCCAGCTCCATGGCCTTTCCCATACTGACCAGCCATTTCTCATCCACCTCAATCAATATTCTCTCGTGGTATTTTCCCCCGATCACATTGGTAAAAGGGATCAGCCGTTTGTCGATGAAGGTCAGCGTTCCCCTGTCCATCCGGTAGCTTTTGCTCCCCTGATAGAAAAAACGTTCCCCATCCAGAATATAATAAATCTGGTATTCATTTTTATAAAATCCGATCGTCTCCGTTAGATCACAGTCCCTGGCGACGTGGCTGATTCCGATTCCGTCGCATTTTCCCGTGAAAAATACTTCTTTCATGATAGTTCCGCTACGCGCAGCGTGTCCTCCTCCTCGATCAGACGGTAAAATACCGGATGCTCCTTCAGATGCTCGTTCGGCGTATGCAGGGTCAGATACAGTTCCCCGGAAATGCTCTCAAATATCATGCCGTGGCCGCCGTCCTTTAAAAACAGCAGGCGGTCATCCTGTGTCCATTTCCCCGTAATGTCCCCGTTATCCGAGTAAGCCAGCGCCTCCGTATAGCCCTCTTTTCCAAAGCTGGACCAGAGCATAATCAGGCGTCCGCCGCCTGTCCGGTAAAGATACGGGCCGTCTGTCACGTAATGAAGTCCCGGCCGGTTTTTATTGGTGATCGTCTGCACCCAGCCCACTGCCTCCGAAGCATGGAACAGGGTCACCGGTTCGGACACGGCTTCCTTTAAGTCGCGGCTCAGCTCCACGGCGCAGATACTGCCATCCGATATCTGCACCCACTCATGGACAAACACCATATACGGCGTCCCGTCGGGCGACACATAGAATGTGCCGTCGATACACTCCCAGTCCTTCGGCGTGATCTGGCGGTCACTGTACATGACGAACGGCCCCAGCGGACTCTCCGACTTCAAGATCGCAGTTCCCCCATGAACGCTGCTGTCCTTAAAGGTTGCAAACATATAATAAAATCCCCGGTACTTGTGCACTTCCGGAGCCCAGCAGTTCCGGTCTGCCCAGAAGTCCTCCGGTTTATGGAACACTTCGAAAGGTCCGTCCCAATCCTCCATGTCTTTACTGACATAACAGTCGAAGCCGTCTGCCGCCCCCCAGCAGGTAGCGGCCCTCGTTCCGTACATATAATACGTTCCGTCCTCCACAAGTACAAATGGGTCTCTGATGTTAATTTCTGTGTTTTTCATGATGTTCTTCTCCTTCCGGCAGAGCCGTTATCCTTATTTTTTTTTCATCATATCACAAAACTTCAGGAATGAACATACCCGGTATTTTTTACCGGCCCTACAGCATTTTTGGTTATTTCGACGATATTTCGACCTTTTTTTTACTCGTTAATTATTAAACATTCATTGACTTCATGTCATCTATTTGCTAAAATACAAACTAATGATGCTAATGAGACGAAGAGTAAGGCATGTGTTTACACGACAGCCTTGCTCTTTTTTTATATTTTTTAAGCGGAGTGGACTGACCGTACCGTTTCCCAATCCGGAAAAAGGAGGGGGCTTTTTAAACAGCGGGAGCGTACGGCCTGATTGCTAATAAAACTAAGGAGAAGAGAGATGAAGCTATCAACAACAACATTGTTTTATGGTCCGAGACCGGATGGAAGTGTGGCGCCCATGCTGGAGAGTATTCGCAGAATTCACAGGGCAGGCTTTAGAGATTTAGATCTTAACTTTGCGTGGACCAGAAGGCATAAGACAGAGTTGTTCTATCAGGACTGGGGAGAATGGATACAGGAGTGCAGGAGTCTGATCGGGGAACTGGGGATGACGGTCAGCCAGTCACACGCTCCATTCTATAATGTGATCGATCCGGACTACCCCTATCGGGAAGAAGAGGAAGAGATGGTGCGCCGTTCTATCATCGCTTCGTCGGAGCTGGGGGCCGGTATCGTAGTCATTCACGGCGGTTCCCTGCCATACTGCCCGGATTACCGGAAAAACAAGCGGGAAAATATCGAGTACTTAAAACCGCATCTGGAGCTGGCCGCCGAGTACGGGGTTAAAATAGCCATCGAAAATCTATTCGACATCAACGACAATGAAAAACGGGTTCGTGTTCCCCGTTATCTGGCGGATCCGGAAGATTTAATCGATCTGGTGGATACGCTGCACCAGTCCTATGACAATGTGGGGATCGTCTGGGATTTCGGCCATGCCAATCTGATGCACTGGAACCAGCCGGAATGCCTTGAAATGATGGGAGACCGCCTGATTGCTACCCATGTTCAGGATAATTACGGTGTCATTGACGACCATCTGCTGCCCTATCTCGGTACAATAGAATGGGAGCCCATCATGAAGACCTTAAAGAAAATCAACTATCAGGGGGCGTTCGCTTATGAGACACATAAAATGACGGACCGCCTGCCGGATCCAATGATCGATGCAATGATGCGTTATGCGTATGAACTGGGGGAATATTTACTTACGCTGGCGAACTAAAGAGGAGGAGAGACTATGATAAAAAGATATTTGGCGGGGATCGCATTACTGACTGTTATCACCATGAGCGGATGTTCTGCAAAAGTTCAGGAAACAACGGCGGATGCCGGCACTACACCGGCCGACAGCGCACCAGCCGCCGAGGCGGCTGCGGACTCAGGAGCCGCTTCCGATGTGATTGAGATCGAATTCTGGCATGCGCTGGAGAACCAGTATGAAGAGACATTAAACCGTGTAGTCGGTGACTTCAACAGTACACACGACAGCATCGTGGTAAAACCCATGTATATCGGAAATTATTCCGCGTTAAACGAGGCCATCGTCTCGGCAAATGCAGCCAATACGAATCTTCCCGGCGTCGCCATGGCCAATATCCCTTATGTCACGGGCTACGGCGCAGGCGGACTGTGCGAAGACCTGGGGCCCTATATCCAGCGCGACGGATTTGAGATTGACGACTTCGGCGAAGGTCTGATTCAGGCAGCGAAATACGAGGACGTCCAGGTTGCCCTTCCATTTCTCGTATCCACGGAAGTGGTCTATTACAACAGGGATCTAATGAAGGAGTTAGGCCTGGAGATGCCGAAGACCTGGGATGAGATGCCCCAGTTTTTAGAGAAGGCCTCCGATGTCGGCGCGGATGGCAAGACCAACCGCTACGGTATGGTAATTCCCGGCTGGATCACCTGGTACTACGAACCATTCTTTGTCAACAACGGAGTCCAGATGGTCACGCCGGAAGGCAGGACAGACCTGGCCTCTGACAATTCCATAAAACTGGTTTCCCAGTTAAAGGACTGGTGCCAGAAGGGCTACACCTACCTTGCCACAGGAGAAGACGCGGCTTCCGTCATGCGTCAGAACTTTATTGACGGAAAGGCTTTATCCATCGTTTACACCAGTTCCTTATTTGACACCATGGCAGACAGCTGCAGCTTTGATGTCGGGATGGAATGGCTGCCCGGAGGCAAGACAAAGGAGCAGGAATTAGGCGGAAATGTCTTATTCCTCCCGGCCAAGAACGATCAGAAGATAAAGGACGCCTCCTGGGAATTCCTCTCTTACTTAATGAGCAAGGAGGTCAATATGATCTGGGCTTCCGAGTCCGGATATCTGCCCACCAGAAAATCGGTTCAGGAGACCGAGGAAGGCAAAGCCTTCCTGGAGAAGAAGCCGGAGTTCCAGATTATTTTCGACAACCTGGATGTCATCACTCCCGGAATTCAGCGTTCCGACTGGAGCCAGGCATCCACCACGTGGAAAAACTGGATGGACGAAATCATTCAGGAGGATCTGGACGTTGAATCCGCTCTAACTGAAATGGCAGAAGAGATAGACGAAATACTGGGTGACTCGTAAAGGAGAAGGGCATTGAAGGAACAAAGAGTATCACTGCTTGAAAAGACAGAACTTTTTGTATTGGACATGGATGGAACCTTCTACCTCGGAGAACGCATATTAGAGGGAGCTCTGGAATTTCTGCAGACGCTTAAGGAGACAGGACGGCGCTATCTGTTCTTCACCAACAATTCCTCTAAGTCCTCCGAGTCCTACATCGAGAAGCTCAGACGCATGGACTGCTCCATCGACTCCAGCCAGATCATGACCTCCGGTGACGTAATGATCGAATATCTGAAGCATTATTATCCGGGAAAGACCGTCTATCTGCTGGGAACTCCTACGCTGTGCGAAAGCTTTCAAAAGGCCGGCATCCCACTGACCGAAGAGCGGCCGGACCTTGTGGTGGTGGGGTTTGATACGACGCTTACCTATCACAAGCTGGAACGGGCGTGCAGTTACATCCGGGATGGGGCGGCATTTCTCGCCACCCATCTGGATATCAACTGCCCGACAGAGGACGGATTCATACCTGACTGCGGCTCCTTCTGTGCGGCGATCACGCTGTCCACAGGAAAAACGCCTAAGTATGTGGGAAAACCTTTTCCGGAGACCGTAGAGATGATTTTAGAAAAGACGGGCGCCGCCAGGGATCGTACCGCCTTTGTCGGAGACCGCCTGTACACAGACGTGGCCGCCGGCGTAAACAACGGAGCCGCCGGTCTTCTGGTTCTGACGGGGGAGACGAAGAGAGAGGATCTCGGTCACGCAAAGGTCCGCCCTGACGGTGTCTACCTCTCCTTAAAGGAGATGGGGGAGCTGTTAAGAGGATAACATTTAATATGGTCGGACAACAGGAACAAGGAGTCCCTGTTACGAATTTTTATAAATAATAAAAAGCTGCAAAAGTGACTGTTCACTTTTGCAGCTTTTTTACTGCCGGCGACCGGAATCGAACCGGTACGGGCGATTAGGCCCGCAGGATTTTAAGTCCTGTGCGTCTGCCAGTTCCGCCACGCCGGCATATCATGATTTCTCATGAAAATGGGACCTACAGGGCTCGAACCTGTGACCCTCTGCTTGT
>ENA-ORTL01000819-ORTL01000819.1-human-gut-metagenome-genome-assembly--contig:-NODE-819-length-18269-cov-6.81547_pt1 | contig 18269 bp, 17 predicted proteins | sample MGYA00241916_ERZ509196 | MGnify/ENA primary metagenome ERZ509196 (study PRJEB26280, sample SAMEA2338844) | human gut metagenome | biome: human gut; feature: human-associated habitat; material: faeces...
GCTATATCCTTCCCACTACCGGGCGGATTCGGGACTTTAACCCGTTAGAAACGTGCGCCGCTAGGCGTGCTTAACGTAAAAAGGACAACAGATTTTCTCTGCTGTCCTTTGTATATTCTGCATGATTACATGATGTACGTCTCTGCACTTTTCTGTTTTTAATATGGATAGAAGTTTCCGTTTGCATCGGTTACGCCATCGTTACCGAATGTATACTGCATTCCGCCGCTGTCTACCCAGTTTCCGTTTGCATCCTGTGTCACGGAAATATAATTGCCCTGGTCATCATAAAAACCGTTGGTGCTGCCGCCGGTATTGCCATTGTTTCCATTATTTCCATTGTTGCCATTATTTCCGTTGTTGCCGTTATTATTTCCGCTGTTGCCGTTATTATTTCCGCTGTTGCCGTTATTATTTCCGCTGTTGTCATATGGATAATAATTGCCGTAATTATCGGTTACACCATACTGACCAAAGGTGTAAACAATGCCGTTTCCATCTACCCAGTTTCCGTTGCTGTTTTTATAAACTGTGATCAGATTTCCCTGATTGTCATAGAAACTGCTGGTCTGAGTAGCTCCGCCGTTGTTATTGTTGTTATCACCGCCGTTATTGTTATTTCCGCCGTTGTTGTTATTATTGTCGCTGTTTCCACCCTGCGGATTGTAGGTAAAGCTTGCACCGTTGCTGTTTGTGATACCGTTTGCATTAAAATAATAAATCGCTCCGCTGCTGTCTACCCAGTTTCCGTCGCTGTCCTGATAGATATAAACTGCGTTGCCGTTGCTGTCATAAACATACTGACCGTTCTGGTTGGAATCAGAATTGCCATCGGTAGAAGCTGTGCTTCCGGACTCGGACTGTGTTGTACTGTTCGACTCGGAAGATGTTGTATTATTCTTTTTAGTCTCAGATGTTGTTGTGCTCGATGTTTTCAGCAGTTTCAGACTCTCCACAGAGGTACGGATCGCTTCCATTGCCGTTGCATCATCCTGCATAACCTGACCATTGACCGAATAAATATCCTCATCTCCTACCAGGTTATACGCTACCGAGTACGCATACTTACTGTTTGTACTCTTACATTTGATGGTTGTGTGATATGCCTCGTAAGAACCCATGGTATTTTTCTTGTATTCTACAACTGCATAATCGGTTTTGGATTTTCCGGCTTTCTCCAGATTATTCAGTACTTCTTCTTCAGAGGACGGAAAAACAAGTCCGTTCGTCTCATCTCCGGAATAATGTACGATCGTGATCGTTCCCTGGTTCGGTGACTCAAAGGTCCATTCTTTTGTGCCTTCTTTTTTCATTGTCCAGGTGTCATCCGGAAGTTTGATAGAAATACTGCCATCTTTTGATTTAAATGTTGTGGATGTATTTGTAGCTTTCTTTGCTGTTTCGCTCTCTGTCTGTTTCTCTGTAACACGAATCGTTTCGCTGCTCGTCTCAGTTTCCTGTGCTTTCTTTTTACAGCCGGTAGCCAGACAGGAAATGGACAGAGCGAGTACCAGACAAGTTACGATTTTTGATCTCATTTTCATCTATACTCCTCCATTCTGGTTGTTACCTTCTTTGACTTCCATATTCTACGCTTTCGCAGATATAATGTCAATCAAAAACCGGTTTAATATGGATAGAAAACGCCATTCTGATCGGTTACGCCATCATCGCCAAACTGGTAGGTCATACCGCTTTCATCAACCCACTGTCCCTGGCTGTTTTTGTGAACGGTGATCCAGGTTCCGCCATCATCATAGAAGCCATTGCTATCGCCTTCACCATTATCGGCTGCCGGATTATCGATGTTATTCTCGGTATCCGGTGCCTGTGTTTCCGGCTGCTGCACTACCTCTGTTTCCACTCTTGTCTCCAGATCCGGATATGTTTCCGGTGTCTGCGTATCCTGGCCCTGATTCTGGTCATCCGATGCCTGATTCTGATCCTCTGCGGCTGAAGTCTGGGCAGAATCCTGACCTGCTCCCCGCTGTGTCTGATCCTGGGTCTGTTTTGTGCTGCTGTTCGTATCCCCACTGTAGCTGCCGCATCCTGTCATCAGAAGAGCCGATGAGAGGACTGCTGCTGCCATAAAATGTAATGCCTTATTTTTCATAATAATATTTACACTCCTTTATATCCTGTTTTACCATTTGCTGAAATTGCCGTCGCTGTCTGTTGCCCCTTTTTCATCGAAAGTGTAGGTTTTTCCATCACTGCCGATCCAGTTTCCGTTTGCATCCTGTGTCGCTGTCTGATAGTTTCCATTGATATCATAGAAACCAATGACCATGCCATTATCTGAAGAATTGCCGGAACCTGTCAAAGAATCCGACTCTGATCCGGAACCTGTTCTTCCCTGAGGCGGATCATAATAATACTGTGTGCCGTTGGAATCTTCTACGCCGTTTTCCAGGAAAATATAAGAAGTTCCGTTATCATCACGCCAGCTGCCGTCCTCAGACGGATAAGCGTAGATCGTATTTCCGTTTGCATCAAAGAAATAGCGGTATTCCTCATCGGTCGATGCACCGGAAGAATCGCCTGTACTTTCACCGGAAGTATTGTCTGAAGCAGTATCACCTGTATTTTCCGGATCAGAACTGTTACCGGCATTATCCGAAGATGTACTGCCGTCTGCCGAAGATCCGGAGTTTGCATCAGAATCTGTCTTTTTACTGTCATCATTTAAAACTTTGAAGCTGGTAACGGCACTTTTCACTGCCTGCTGCACCGTACTGTCACTGGATGTCAGTTTTGCCGTGATCGTATAACTCTCGGTGTCCGTATTGATCAGATGCTTGATCAGATAAACGTAACCAAGATCTGCGTCCTGCGTGGATGCAGCATAATAATAAAGCTCTGTACCATTGGTGCTGTCTTTTTTATATTCTACCTGAGAAAATGCATTCTCCTGGATATCGTTTAAAAGAGCAATCGCATCTTCCTGAGACTGCGGCAGATTCTTCTCCTTGATCTTTGACTTTTTGTGCGTGATCCGGATCGTGCCGACGCCTTCTTTCATAAATGCCCATTTATTCTCAATGCCTTCCTTTGTCGCCACCCATGCAGAATCCGGAAGATCAAAAGAAAATGAATTGCTCTCTGAAGTATATGTTGTGGCTGCTTCGGTCTGTGCAGTACTTTCGCTCTGAGCTGTCGTCTGTTTCGTCGTCTCCGTCTCAGATGCCTTTTTCTGGCAGCCGTTCATCATAAACATTGCGGCCATTCCGATTACCAATAATGTCGCAATTTTCTTTTTATTATACATGAAAAATCCCCCTTTTCTCTCTGATTTTCAGTGTGTTTCAAGTCCACTCCCTTTTTCATTGTACAATGAAGATGCGGTTAATGTCAACTTTTCTTAACACTTCTTAACAAAATCTACATATTTGGCACACCCTGTGCCCTTCTCTGTTTCAGCTTTCGGATCACATGACAGTACGCCGGAATCAGGAAACAGTCTGCCATGATCCATGCCAGAGGACTGGCAAAACATACGCTTGCGAATCCCAGATACGGAACCATGATCACGCCGATAATGGCTCTTGCGATCATTTCCATGACACCTGCAAGGATTGCCAGACCGCTGAATCCCGCTCCCTGAATGGTAAAGCGAACCGCATTGACAAAAACAAGTGCAATGTAAAATCCGCTGTTTGCAAGAATAAACAGCACTGCATTATGTATGATCTCCGTTTCGGATGCATTTATGAACAGAAGCATCCAGTATTTTGCAGAAAAAAGCATGACCAGGAAAATCAGGATCGAGTATGTGATACCGATCAGAACGGATGCCTTTAATCCCTGACCGATACGCTCGATCTTGCCTGCCCCGACATTCTGTCCGGTGTAAGTTGCCATGGCCGAACCGATCGCATCAAATGGACACGCCAGGAACATCGAAAGCTTCGATGCCGCCGAAACCGAGGCAACGGCTGCCGAACCAAGTGTATTGATACCGGTCTGAAGCACGACACTGCCGATCGCTGTGATCGAATACTGAAGTCCCATCGGAATACCCATTTTACAGAGGATACCGATGTGTTTGCCATGCAATTTCCATTCTCCCGGCTCCATTTTCAGGATCGGGAACTTTGTCTTTATACACCACAGAGACAGTACCACGGAAAATGCCTGTGCAAGCAGTGTCGCAAAAGCCGGTCCACGAACGCCGAGTTTCAAAACCGTTACTGACAGGATATCAAATCCGATATTTGCCACTGCTGCCATCAGCAGAAAGATCAGCGGCGATTTGGAATCCCCAAGAGAACGGATGATCCCGGTCAGGAGATTGTAGGCAAGTGTGATCGGTATCCCTGCAAAAATGATAAAAATATAATCATATGCAAGATCCAGGATATCTGCCGGTGTCTTCATGGCGATCAGCACGCTGCGGCATAAAATACAGACTGTGATGCTCATGATCGCCGCAAAAAAAACAGTCAGCCAGATGCTGTTTGCCACAAACCTTCTCATATCTTTATAATCTTTTGCCCCGTAACGCTGTGCGACCGGAATGACAAAACCATTGGCAAGTCCCATACAGAATCCGATGATCATAAAATTGATCGCCCCGGTAGAACCAACGCCCGCCAGTGCATCTTTTCCAAGGAACTGGCCTACAACGATCGTATCTACCATGTTATAAAACTGCTGCAGTAAAAACGTAAAAAACAATGGAATCGAAAATCGCATGATAATCTTCCAAGGTGTACCTTCTGTCAGATCTGTTGCCGCGTTTCTCATTTCCTTAATTACCTCCATATTTTAAATTCCATTTTTTGCACAGATATCCGCCAGGCAGCATCTGTCACAGTAAGGCTTTGTTCTCGCTGTACAGACCTCTCTGCCATGATAAACGAGTCTGTGGCAGAAATCACTACCTTCTTCCGGTGGAATGATCTTCCAGAGTGCCATTTCGACTTTTTTCGGATCTTTGATCCCATCTACCAGACCGATACGGTTTGTCAGACGAATGCAGTGCGTATCCGTGACGATCGCAGGCTTTTTGAAAACATCGCCCATGATCAGGTTTGCACTCTTTCTTCCCACGCCCGGAAGCTTTAAAATCGCATCAAAATCACACGGCACTTTGCCGTCGTACTCATCACGCAGCATTTTCATGCATGCACTGATATCACGTGCCTTGCTTTTTCCAAGACCGCATGGCCTTACGATCGCCTCGATCTCTTCCGGTGTCGCTTCCGCAAGAGCATCTACATCCGGATATTTCGCATAGAGATCCTGAACCACAACATTTACCCTGGCATCCGTACACTGTGCCGCAAGCCGGACACTGACCAGCAGTTTCCATGCCGCATCATAATCAAGCGTACAGTCTGCCAGAGGATATTCCTTCTTTAAACGCTCAATCACTTCCAGCGCAAGCTGTTTTTTTGTCATATGCTCCTCCTTATATATTTCCAAAAATCTTTTTGTACCCGTTATTTTATCACAAGAATCGCAGTAAGGATATTCCTTTTTTTTCGATTGTGCAACCCCTTTCTTTTATGGTAAGATAATAAGATGCCAGGATCAAAAGATCTAAATCCACATGAGCTTGCTCATAAGTGGATGAAAGACCTTGAAACCCGCCCCGACCGAAGCGGAGCGTAGAAAGAATTGTGAAAGTACGAAGTACGAAACAATTCATATGGCATCTCATAACTTTCATAACTTCACAAAATTTGACAGGAGTAATTATGATCTTAAATGTAAAAAATCTGACGCATGGTTTTGGTGACCGTGCGATTTTCGACAATGTTTCTTTTCGTCTCCTCAAAGGCGAACATATCGGCCTGATCGGTGCAAACGGAGAAGGCAAGTCCACGTTTATGAATATCATCACCGGAAAACTGACACCGGATGAGGGAACGGTCGAATGGGCAAAAAATGTCCGTGTCGGCTATCTGGATCAGCATTCTGTCCTGGAAAAGGGCATGACGATCGGTGATGTCCTGCGTTCTGCTTTTCAGTTTTTATTTGCAATGGAAGCGGAAATGAACCGTATGTATGAACAGATGGGCGATGCCACACCGGAAGAAATGGAACGTCTGCTCGCCGAGACCGGCACATATCAGGAGCTTTTAGAGCAGCACGATTTCTATATGATCGACACAAAAGTAGACGAGATCGCCCGTGCACTCGGTCTGGAAGAGCTTGGGCTTGACCGTGATGTAACCGATCTCTCCGGCGGACAGCGTACCCGTGTACTGATGGCAAAGCTTCTGCTGGAAAAACCAGACATCCTGCTTCTGGACGAGCCGACCAACTACCTGGATGAGCAGCACATTGAATGGCTGAAACGCTATCTCCAGGATTATGAAAATGCCTTTATTCTGATCTCCCATGATATTCCGTTTCTGAACAGCGTCATCAACCTGATCTATCATATGGAAAACTGCAGACTTGACCGCTATCCGGGCGATTACGATAAATTCCAGGAAGTCTACGCCATGAAGAAAGCCCAGCTTGAGGCTGCCTACAACCGCCAGCAGCAGGAGATCAGCGACCTTAAGGATTTCGTTGCCCGCAACAAAGCCCGCGTCGCTACAAGGAATATGGCGATGGCACGCCAGAAAAAACTGGACAAAATGGACATCATCGAACTGGATCGTGAAAAACCAAAGCCGGAGTTTCACTTTAAAACGGCCCGTACTTCCGGAAAGATGATCTTCGAGACAAACGATCTGGTGATCGGTTACGACGAACCGCTGACAAAACCGTTAAATATCCGCATGGAACGCGGCGAACGCATCGCCCTGACCGGTGCAAACGGTATCGGTAAGACCACGCTTCTAAAAAGCATTCTGCAGCTGATCAAACCGTATTCCGGCGAAGTGCATCTTGGCGATTATCAGCATATCGGTTATTTTGAGCAGGAGTCCGATACGCAGAACACTTCGACCTGTATCGAAGAGATCTGGAGCGAATTTCCGGCAATGACACAGTACGAGATCCGTTCCATGCTGGCAAAATGCGGTCTGACCACCAAACACATCGAGAGTCAGGTGCGTGTACTGAGCGGCGGCGAGCAGGCAAAAGTACGTCTCTGCAAAATTTTGAACCGTGAGAGCAATATTCTGCTGCTGGACGAGCCGACCAACCACCTCGATGTTGACGCAAAAGCAGAACTGAAAAAAGCTCTTCAGGAATATAAGGGAAGTATTCTGCTGATCTGCCATGAGCCGGAATTCTATCAGGATATCGTGACAACCGTCTGGAACTGCCAGGAATGGTCCTTAAAGCTGTAGAAAATTTCCAAGGAAAAAGCTGGCGGCAATCCCGGCAAAAACAGAAAGCAGTGCACCTGCCAGCGTATACCGTGTTTTTGTCACTTTTGCTGCCATAAAATAAACGCTCATCGTATAAAATACCGTTTCCGTGCAGCTGAGCATCAGTGATGCGATGATTCCGATCTTGGAATCCGGCCCGAATTCTTTAAAAATATCCAGAAGAAATCCGGTCGCCGCACTGGCGGAAAACAGACGCACCACTGCAAGCGGCACAAGCTGCACCGGAAATCCGATTCCGGCAAAAAGCCTGCCAAGGATATCCGAGAGCCATTTAAGGAAACCCGATGCCCGCAGGATCCCTACGGCTGTCATCAGCCCGACAAGTGTCGGCAGGATCGCAAATGCCGTGTGGATTCCTTCCCCGGCACCACGCACAAAATCACCGTATGCATCTCTCTTTTTCAAAAAAGCATAACCGACAACGTAAAGCAGAACAAACGGTATCATATACATCGACAAAAAGAGCAGAAATGACAGAAAAATCCCTCCATAAGTCCGTCCGTTTACTGTATCTTATGAAGGGATTTTTGTAACTATTCAGGTAAAGCGGACATTCACAATCCGCTCCGCTACTTGCTCATCTCTGCTGCCAGAAACACAAAAACATGCTTCAGGATTTTTCCACAGCAGCTTCCGCTTCCATGGTTTCAAGCGTTTCTTTGATTTCTCTTTCTTTTTCAACTTCTGCCACTTCTTCGACCACATCGGTTTCCTCTGTGCCTGTCTGTGTCTCATTTTCCTGTGCAGTCTCCGCTTTTTCTTCCTGTGGTTTCACAACCTTTTTTGTTTCGTTTTCTTTGCGAAGTTCTACTTTTGCTTTTTCTGCGGTTTCCTGTGCAGCTGCAGCTTCTTCCACAACCGTTTCTCTGACCGGCTCCTGCTCCGGATGCTGCATTCTCTGCGGATCACTCCACACACGCTCCCATGGATTTGGCATACGCTCACCGTTCATATGGATCCCCATGCTCTGTGCATACGGATACGGCATTCCCCGATAGAATCTTTTTTCTTCATCAGAAGCACTCTTCATCAGTTTGCGGCCTGCCCATAAAACAAATACAGCAACAACAGCAACCGGAATCTTTGCGATCACAGCACCCGGCAGACTGGTCGGCCCGTAGATAATGTCCGCAAAATATTTGACAACACTCCAGATCATGCACGCCGCCACGATATACAGAACCGTTCCCATGGCCTTTTTACCATCCCGTCTGCTGATGCTGTCCTTTAAGCCTTCGCTCCAGTCCATCCAGTCATCGCCCCAGAGATAATGATCCTCCAATTTTTTAAACGCTTCTGCGTCCATCGAATTCTTGTTGGTTGCATCGAAAAAGCTGTACAGCAGAATGATCGGTGCAAAGAAAAGCAGCGGCTTGATATCCAGCCAGATACCCACTGCACATAACGTTGCAAAGATTGTCATTAAAGACAATCCCTGCTTCATAAATCCCATATACATCTGTCCTGCTCCCGGGATCAGAGAAAACAAAAACATCAATATTTTATTCTTTTGTCTCGCCATTTTCTTTTCCTTTCATAATGTTTTCGCATCACCACATCTGCATGCGAAACGGTATTTCCATCGAAAGCATTTTTAAATCTCATTGCAAAATTCAGAAACACTGCTTCAGCAGCTGTAACGCCTCTGAAAACTTCTCCACCGGAACTGCTGCACAGGAAAGAGCAAGACGGATCCCTTGCTCACTTTCATCCGCAGATAAAAAAGCAAAACCTTTTTCTTCTGCTCTGTACAGAACTTCCCGCAGATTTCCTGCTCCGAAAATTTCCAGAAGGCTTACAAATCCGGTCTCCCCGGCCGTAACTTTTGCCTCTTCTACAAAAATCCTTTTCGCTTCACTGCACAAAATTTTTGTTTTCGCCAAATAGTGTTTCCTGGATTTGCGAATCTGACTTTCCAGATGACCATCCCGGATAAACTGACACAATGCGATCTGTTCCGTTTTGGATGCCGTCTGATTATAAAAATCTCTGCGTCTCTGATATTTTTCCAGAAGATCCGGCGGAAGCACCATAAAACTTAAGCGGATCGACGGCAGCAAAAGCCTGGAAAATGTTCCGAGATAAATGACTCCGTTTCCGCCCGCCAGACCCTGAATGGACGGCGATGGATGATGATAATAACAGAATTCACTGTTGTAGTCATCCTCGATCAGCAAAATATTTTTTTCAGATGCTTCACGCAGTATCTTCATCCGCTCTCCGACCGAAAGAACATCGCCCCAGGCAGTCGCCTGCGAAGGTGACACATAGCAGACATCCGGCTGCTCCTGTTTTCGATCGCACAGTTTAAAACCATGATCCTCAAAAACGGCACGCCCCTGCCGAAATCCCGGATTATAAAACGCAATTTTTTTACGTCCCTCAATCAACGGACACAGAATGTGAAGCAGGCTCTGAACACCCGCTCCGATCACAATATGTTCCGGCGTACAAACCACATTTCGGTTGTTTTGCAAATATCTGCACAGAACCTCCCGCAGATCGTATTCTCCCTGCGGTTCTCCATAAGAGAGCAGACGCTCATCCTGCCGCAGTGCACTTTTGATATACCGCCTCCACAGTTCAAACCGGAAGGTTTCTCTGTCAACACTTGCAGACGCAAAATTGTAAAGCACCGGCTTCTTTTCTTTTTGATCGGCACTTTTCTGAAATTCTGCCGTTTTTCGCGTCCTGCCGATGTCCGTCACATAAAATCCGCTCTGCGGTCTGGAAATAATATAGCCCTCTGCCGCAAGCACCATGTATGCCGTCTCCACCGTTGTCCGGCTCATCTGCAATTCTGCCGCACACCGCCGGATCGACGGCAGCCTGCTTCCAGGTGCAAGCTGTTGCGACAGAATAAGCTGTTTGTAATAATTATATACCCGCATATAGCGGTGAACAGACTGATTGTCAAGTTCCGGTTTCATAGATCACACTCCTGGAATTTCAAAAATGTCAAAGTTAAATGTCTTTTCTTACAAGAAAAAACCGACTTTTGAACCTTTTTACCCTGACATCTTACAAAACGATAAGCAAAAATAACAAATCCAGTGCCCCGTCGATCAGCAGGCAGGCTCCGAAGAATACCATCGTCATCTTCACAGCCCCGAATGGGTTGAAAAGCAAAGCCACACCAACGATCATCAAAAGAATCCCGATCGTCAGAAGCTTGCCCCAGCCGATTGCATCCAACACACGCAGATCCAGTGCTCTCTGGATTTTGCTGATACCGTCCAGCATCAGTACCACGCCAAGCAAAAACGGCAAAAACGATACCACCGTCTGCGGCGTGATCAGACAGAACACGCCAAGTGCAATAAAGATCACACCGAGGATCAGTTCGCCCTTTGCCTTACCTTTCCGGCACTGGAGCACATGCAGAAGTCCGTATGCCGCCGCAATCACGCCGCAGCCATAACAGATCGCCCGCACACTGGTATCAGGCTTCAGCACCAGAAACAGTCCCAGAAGGATATAGCCTGCTGCCTGAAGAATCTGTATTGCTTTTATCTTACTTCCCATAAAAACACTCCTTCCCTTTTTTCATAAAAATCACTATGAAAACAGTCTACCACGAAGCGGAGCCGGATACAATGTACCATTTGGAAGATTTGTCCAGATTCTTATTGTTTATGTTGACTTTAATTGTATTTTAAAAATATATTAAAATAATGAGAGTTATGCGTTAATATTATTTTCAAGCATATCTTTCTGAATTTCTTCGTGCAAATAAATCGGAGGTGATCTCGATGAGTATATTCGAATACGACAAAGAAGAGGAAGAACGAAAACTCAGAAAAGCAGAATATGAGGCTGGTGTTGCCGATGGATTTAACGACGGCATCAATACTGCAAAAAAAGATACCGTTCGTTTGCACATTGCCAAAAGCTCCTGTGCCATTCTGGAAAACCTCAAATAAAGATCCATGCGAGGCGGTACAAAAATTATTTCCGGGCAAACTTGCCTTGCCTGCCACAATGCCATACCTGTTTTTACTCCGGCTCGCTTTGCAATATAATTCGCAGTCAGCACAATTCCATGTCTTGCCTCCGGATCACCACTGGCTGCCATTGGCTTTCCGGCAAGTTCCGGATGATGCAGTTTGTCATTCGGAAAAGTGCATTTTTTCATATAATACTCTCTGATTGCCTGAAACATCCATTCCGCAATCTTTTCTTTCTGCCGTTCTGTATTACACACATTGTTTTTGAAAGTTTACCGCCGTTTTCTTGTGATCCATAAAAATGTACAGGTAAAAATAATTCCCTTTACAATTGAGGTTGAAGAAATAGCCCACCATATTCCATCCAGACCCATAATACCTCCAAGAATGATCGACAGCGGAATTCTTGCACTGGTAAAAGCTATACTGATGATACTGCAAAGTCGGGTTCTGCCGAGCCCTGATAATGCACCGACTGTCGTCAGTTCCACACACATAAAAGCTTCACTGAAACCTATGATGATCAGATATTCAACTGATGTTGCGATCGCTTTGGGTTCATAAAAAAAGATTCTGGCAATCGGTTCCGGAATACATATAAATACAGCTGAGATCAACAGTCCCCAGATACCAACCGTCCACAAAGAAGCCTTATATCCTTTTTTGACACGGTCATTTTTGCCCGCACCATAGTTCTGTGCGATAAAGGCATTTAATGCCGCTGCAAAACCGTCTGCAGTATTCCATGATATCGATTCAATCTGACCTCCGACTCTCTGCGTTGCAACAGCTTCTGCACCATACCCGGAGATCATACGTGTCAGCACCATGGAGATTGCACAATATGCCATTCCCTGTATTGCTGTCGGAATTCCGATCTTACAGATTCCCTGCAGATATTCCCGCGGGATTTTTGCCAAAAGCCTAGTTCCTTTTAGTACATTTTCTTTCTTTTGTATGACAATTCCGACTATCATGATACTCATAACGATCGCCTGTGCTGTCACTGTCGCAATTGCAGCTCCGACAACACCAAGCTTCGGAAACATCCCCACTCCAAGAATCAACACAGGATCCAGAACCATATTTGTGGCCAGGCCGACAAGATTCGCTATAAAAGGTGTCTTTGAATCTCCCTGTGCCGTATAAAGTCCAGTCAGTGTCAGCGTCATAAAAGAAAATACGATCAGCCCACAGGCAATCTTCGTATATGACATTGCCGCCGCATGAGCCTGTGCATCTGCAAGCTGAAAAAATCCTACCATCTGTCTGGTAAAAAGCAGCGAAAGAATTCCATATGCCATTCCCATAAATGCAGCAAGCTGTACTGCCGCCTGTGCAAATCCGTGTGCCTTTTCTCTGTCTCCACGTCCGATACACTGTGCCACATGCACCTGTCCACCCATTCTAGCCATAGCTGCAAGTCCCTGCGAAAGCCAGGTAAACATACCTCCAACACCTACACCTGCAACTGCCTTCGAACCAAGCAGACCAATCCAGGCCATGTCCGTGATATTGTACAAAGTCCCCAGAAACGATGACGCCATGATCGGAACCGCAAGTTTCGTCAGCGTTTTTAGAATAGGATCTTTTGTTAAATTTCCCTCCATTTTCATTCCTCATCCATTTTTATTTTTTATTATCCACAAATCCTATTATACATGGTTTAACAAAGATTTTCATCAGGAATTATCCATATATATATCAAAAATCCTTTTGAAGAAATATTATTCTCCAAAAGGGCTTTCTGTCTGAATCTTTTTATAATTTTTCTCCGCAAGATTCAATGACTTTTTTGTACCAATAAAAAGAATCTTTTCGAATTCTGGAAAAATCTCCTGTTCCATCATCATTTTTATTTACATAAATCAATCCATATCTTTTTTTGAATTCTCCGGTTGATGCACTGACAAGATCCGTGCACCCCCAACAGGTATAACCAATCAATTCCACACCATCATGAATTGCCTCTTTCATCTGCTCTATATGTTTACGCATATATTCAAAGGAACCGGTATTTAATTCAACATAATAGACAGCCGTAAAATCTGCACATCTCTTGTCCAGAATCCGCCTTTCTGCCATCTGTTCTTCCAGCGTACGTTTCAGTTTTCTGTTCCTCATATGTACCATTACAGTCAGGATAAGAAGCAGAGCAATCAGCACGGCTATAAAAGCCAACGCAGCCACAGACTGCAGTTGCTTCATAAATCATTCATGACAGGCATTTTGCTTTCTCAACTCTTCTCTTATGGTCTGCTTAATTTTTTCATCATCCAACGGCTTTGCAAGATGTGCGTTCATTCCTGCTTCCATACACCTTTCGGCATCTTCCCTGAATGCATTTGCAGTCATAGCAATGATAGGGATTGTTTTTGCATCTTGCCGTTCCAGGTCTCTTATTGTTCTTGCAGCAGTAAGACCATCCATCACCGGCATCATAATATCCATTAAAATAACATCGTATGTTCCCGGTTCGGAAGCTTCAAAATGCTGAACAGCTTCTAACCCATTGTTCACTGTTTCTACTTTAGCTCCATTTTCCGTCAGCATAAATTCTGCTATTTCCACATTCAGCTCATTATCTTCAACCAGCAATACCCGGATATCTGATATATCTGCATTGAAATCTTCTTTTTCTTCCAGCCGTGCATTCGTATCAATTTTAAATGGAAGTATTACAGTAAAACAGCTTCCTTCACCAAGCTTGCTTTCAACTGTTATGGTTCCGCCCATCTTTTCTACAAGTTGTTTCACAATAGGCATTCCCAGACCTGTCCCATTATAATTGGAACGTGGGGAATTATCTGCCTGTACAAATGGAGTAAACAATTCATTTTTTATAAATTCTTCTGACATTCCAATTCCATTATCTTTTATTTTAAATTCACATGTCATGTGATCTTCTGATCTTTCAATCGTTCTCATACTCATGTAAATAAAACCATTCACCTTATTGTACTTCATACTGTTTGTAAACAGATTCATCAATATTTTTTTCAGATGAACTGCATTGCTCCAAACATATATACCACTGTAATCATCATGTTCTCCTATAACATGAAGTCCTTTTTCTTCTGCCTGAAAAGATAGTGACTCCGTGATTTCCTGACATACCTGATCCAGATTGATGGATTCATCATTAAAAACCACGGTATCCGATTCTAACTTTGCCATATCTAAAACATCATTTACCAATGATAATAACAGTTTCGAAGACTCCTTTATTTTATGCAGGCAATCTTTTGCCCGCTCACCATCATTTCCGCTTTTCTCAAGGATCATAAGCATACCAATAATGCCATTGATTGGTGTCCTGATATCATGAGACATATTATTTAAAAAGGATGTCTTAGCCTTATTGGCACTCTGTGCTTCTACCAGTGCATTATGTAATTCCTGCTGTTTTTCTTCAAGTTCCTGATTCAGCTCCAATGCCCGCTCAGCAGACTTCTTGGATTTTTCTTCCGCACGTTTTGACTTCTTCAAAGAACGAAGAATGATATACAGAACAACACAAAAAGAAATTCCAACGATAAGTGAGACTGTCCGTAAATTATCCTGAACAAACTCCTTCGCTGTAACTTTTCGTGAGGAAGCATTATACGAAACTACTGCACCCGAAAATTGAGCTGTAGGCATAGATGTCAGTGTTTTATTCAGAATGGACAAAAGAATCGGTTCTCCCTGCTGAACAGCAAATGAAACATCAGCTTCTTTTGTCAGGAAAACACTATGAAGCTTATTATTTTTCAAATAGTCTGAAACAGTACCTGAATTGCTTACAATACAATCTGCCTCCCCTTTCTGCATTGCTTTCACTGCTGCATCTGATGTCTCATATTCCACAACCTTCCATTGTGGATAATTGTATGAAAGATATGCTTTCAATGCAAAATTGTCTTTTTCAACGGCAACGATATTCTCTTTATTTTCATCAAAAGAATCCTTTGCCGTAATCGCTGCCATATTGAGAGTCAACAGCGTATCCGACAAAGCAAATCCATTTGTTTCTGCAAAGTATGGATTCTGGTTTGCGTGAAAAATCAGGTCTATTCTTCCATCCTGCAATGCCTGAAGCAGTTCACTTCTTGTATCATATCCATTTAATTCAAATTCCAGAGTCTGACCTTGCAGACAATTTTCTGCAAGATCCACATAATCTGTAATAACACCTGTCAGTTTGCCTGTTGATGGATCTACACTGCTGATACCTCCATCCTGATTCAGATACCCTATCCGGATTGCTCCATGCTGCCCGATCCACTCCCTTTCTTCTTTTGAAAGAAAGGAGCTGCTCTGTGCAGAAAGATAACGCCTGTAGAGATCATCTGTGTAAAATGGATTGTCATCCTTGATTCTGTGCATAGCACTATCCAGTGCTTCTTTGATATCCGGACGTTTGGGATTTATGGCAAAATAGATTTCTGTCTCTCCAATACTTGTAACAGGCGAAATATCAGATTCTTCCCAACGGGATTCTTCTACCGAAACGAAGCAGTCAATTTCATGGTTCGACAGTTTGTCCATAATTTCTGTGGTTGTAGAAACATTGATATGCTTCGTATGCAGACCATATTTTGATTCCCATTCATTAAGCACATCCTCCACTATATTATCTTTAGACACACCAATATTTTTTCCCTCAAAAGAATCCAAATTTCCTGCTGTAAGATCCATATTGGATGCATCCGTATAGATGTAATATTTCTCTTCCCCCATAGGCATATCGGAAAAAAGCATATTTTCAGCACGTTCGTCTGTATAGGAAATGTCACCAAGAATATCAATCTCTCCATTTTCCAACTGTGTAAAGCAGTTTTTCCAATCACTTGTTATGTATTTATATGTCCATCCTGCATAACCTGCAATATCTTGAAGATACTCATAACCATAGCCGCTTCTTTCTCCCTTTTCATTGACTACATTATAAGTTTCCTCAAAAGATCCTACCCGGATAACATGATCAGAGTTTTCTTGGGCAGATGTGGAAACAGGAAAAACAACCAAGCATATCATTGTACAAAATATAAAGTAACAAAATTTGAAATTTCTTATATTCTGTACTAATTTGCACTTCTTCATCTTTCTCCCACCCTCCAGGCTACAGTCGCTTGCTTGCTTCCAGATTTTAATTTTACATTCATTAATGTTCAATACCCCCACAACATTTTTATAAATATCTTTGCGACAGCTTCTGCTGTACTTTTACTATAATTATACTCTACAGCCAACTTGTGTCAATTTACTAACAGAGTAATTACATTCTTTTACTCTTTATTATATAATTCAATTGTATGTTCACAAATCGTTTTTTTCACTTTTTCAATATCCAAAGGTTTAGCTAAATGTGCGTTCATTCCTGCATCTAAACATCTTTGTACATCTTCTGCAAAAGCATTGGCGGTCATTGCAATAATCGGAATTATTCCTGCATCTGGTCGATTTAATGCCCGGATTGCTTTAGTCGCTGTCAATCCATCCATTACCGGCATCATAATATCCATAAGTATTGCATCAAATGTACCCACCGGATTATTATTAAATAATTCGACAGCCTGCTGTCCATCATTAACCATTGTAATTATTGCACCTTCATCTTCTAAAAGTATTTCTGCAACCTCGGCATTCAACTCATTATCCTCTACTAACATGAGATTTAAACCATGAATGCTATTCTCTTTATCCGCCTCTTCTTTCTTAGATTTTTCTGGTGCAGCTCCCATCTCAAAAGGCAATTCAACTACAAAAGTGGATCCCTTTCCCACTTCGCTGGTAACAGAAATCGTGCCTCCCATTTTATCAATCATTTTTTTCACAATAGCCATGCCAAGTCCGGTTCCATGATAATTGCTCCGGGCATCAGCTCTTTCTTGTGCAAACGGTTCAAAAATATGTTTCAGAAATTCTTTGCTCATGCCAATTCCTGTATCAGAAATTATCCATCGATAGGTAATTACATTATCCTTTTCTTCTATACATTCCTGTTTTGTCGAAATTTTCCCACCAAAATTTGTAAATTTAATGCTGTTTCCATATATATTCAAAAATATTTGTCGCAAATACAGCGGATTCGTTATAACGTACGGATGTACCCAAATACTATCTTCTGAAAAATCCACTGAAATTCCCTTATCCAGAGCGCTTCCATCTATAATAGCTTTCATATCATAGAAAACATCAGGTAAACAGACTAATTCTGATGATAATTCTTCCCTGCCATCCTCCAATTTACTCATTTGTAGGACATCATTAATCAGAGATAACAGATGGTTTGCCGCCTTTTCCATTTCTTTGTAATTTTCACGTACAAGTTCCTCATCATCACTGTGTGCCATATTGATCTTTAGCAGACCCATGATTCCATTGAGTGGTGTGCGAATGTCATGACTCATATTAAGAAGAAATGTAGATTTTGCCCGATTCGCAGTGTCTGCTGCAATTAATGCTTTATGCAGCTCATCCTGCTGCTCAAGCTCTTTCTTCTTTTGTTTTTTCTCTGATTCAAGTTTGGCAATCTTATGCTCTGCCTGTCTATTTGCTTCTTGTAAATTTCCGACAAGAATAATATTAGAAATAACTCCCAACACAATCACGCACAGCTTGTCACGATTAATCGGCGTATAAAAGATCCAACTGTGATCTGTGGAAAAAAGAATGCTGAATATAAAACAGCAATAACACCACTTATTATCCCTGCCAAATACCCGGATTGTACTATTGACGCTGAAAGCACAACAAATAACACAATATTCGGATTTGGAATATTAAATTTATATACAATAAGACAGGCAAAAATTTGTATTATCCCTGCCAATATACTTCCTTTTAGCTTTATAATTTTATTCATGAAATTATTTTTTCTCATCTATAATATCTCCCACTGATGCAACATACTTCTTATTTCGATATATCCCAAAATCATGGGACATATGTGACAGAAATGTTGTTTTTGCCTTGTTTGCAGCCCGTGCATGCTCTGCCAGTTCCGCCATTTCCTCAGCCTTCTCCTGGGCTACCTTCTGAG
>ENA-ORTL01000822-ORTL01000822.1-human-gut-metagenome-genome-assembly--contig:-NODE-822-length-18179-cov-3.89175_pt1 | contig 18179 bp, 18 predicted proteins | sample MGYA00241916_ERZ509196 | MGnify/ENA primary metagenome ERZ509196 (study PRJEB26280, sample SAMEA2338844) | human gut metagenome | biome: human gut; feature: human-associated habitat; material: faeces...
CAGTATTGTTATGAAGACTACCATAACCATTATCAGTTGAATGAAAAAACACTTGTGGACTCGTTGGAGTTTATGATGAATTATGGGGATAGAGGGAAAATCTTGCTTGATTTTTTGGGCGGTGAGCCTTTGCTGAAGAAAGATTTAATTTACCAGGCAGTAGCCTATATCAAAGATAATTATCCGGAAAGGGAAGTAAAGTATTATATTACTACCAATTGTTCACTGATGGATGATCGGTTCATTGCATTTATGAAAGAAAATCATTTTACAGTACGTCTTAGTTTTGATGGGAATAAGGAAACCCATGATTTGAATAGAGTTGCGAAAGATGGAGTTTCTTGCTATGACAAAATTTTTGAGAATATCATGAAGGTAAAGGATAGTGGATTGAATTTTTCTGTAAGAATGACGGTCACAGAAAATACCATTCCGCATATGTTCGAAAACATCTGTTACCTGCATGAGCATGGTCTGGATAACATCTGTATGATTATGGATGTATATTTAAAAATATCTGATGAACTGAAGGTAGACTTTGAAAACCAGGTAGAACAAATTTTACAGTACTATTTGGATGAGGCAGCAGCAGGCAGAGCTTTTACCATAGATCAATTTGATGGAAAAATGTTTAATATGCTGTGTGATTTTGGAAATTGTTTTAGCATGTGCGATGCCGGAATTGGAAATTTCAAGATATTTCCGAATGGTCAGATATACCCATGCGGTTTTCTTACAAGTAATGAAAAATATTGTATAGGAAATATTAAGGAAGGCGTTGATATAAGAAAGTCAAAATCAATAGCAATGTCTAACTTTGATAAAACCGATCCGAAGTGTAAGGGATGCACAATTCGAGATTTTTGTCATGGTATGAAATGCGGATATATGAATTTTATCAATACAGGGAAAATTAATGTACCATCGGATGCAGAGTGTATTTTTGAACACATCTTTTATAAGGCAATGGTGCAGATCCTTGAATATTATTTGCAGCAGCCGATTGAAATAGTTAGAGATAAATTAGGAATGTATGTGGGCTATATCCAGGAGAAATATTTAAAATTAAGTGAGTTCGGAGAGAAGATTGCCAAGAGGTTAAGAGATGAAATGTAAAGAAAGTCGTCCGTATCTTGGATTTTTACAAGAGTATGCTTTTAAGAAAAAGTTACTTCCTTCCTACATGTTAACAATAACAATGATTGTGTTAACGGCTGGGGTTTCGTTGGTACGTCCAGAACTGCAGGGAAAAGTGATAGATGATCTGGGAAATCCGCATAGTACCAGTTTATCTGCATTTATGATCCTTTTGGCAGTGTTCCTAGGAATATTGTTGCTGAATTATCTTATGAATTATATACAGCGTTATATTGTGGCTGTTATATCGGAAGAAATAGCAGCAGATATGCGACAAAAGATAGAAGATAAATTGTCAACGGTTAGTGTGAATTTTTTTGAGAAAGTAAAGCTAAGTGACATTTTGCTGAAAGTAGATAAAGATGTATCAGCAGTGAAACAATGTGGAATCACAAGTATTATCACATTGGTTTCCAATATTGTTATTCTGGTGGTTGTGCCTCCATATATGTTTTCTATCCATAAGGGAATTGCCGCCTCCAATATTATTTTACTTGTTAGCGTCCCTTTTATTAGTAGAATTCTAGGGGAATTGATACAAGAAACCAGTGGTCAAGTTCTGGAAGGATATAACAGTATCACCAATGTTCTGACAAACACTTATGATAATTGGTTTATTACAAGACTCTTTCAATGTGGGCAATATGTGCATGATATGTACTTTGAGAAAAATCAGAAATACAAAAAAGAGACGAATCGCCAGAATTTGTTGTACATATTGAATACATCTACGATACTCGTGATCCAGTTTATAGGAACAGTCATAATTTGGGTAGTCGGTGCACAAGAAGTATTTAAAGGGAATATGACCATAGGTACCATTATGGCCTTGATGAATTACCAGACAATTATTATGAATCCTATTATTGGAATTGCACAGTTTGCTAACGAGTATCATACAGCTGTAGTTTCCTTAAAGGATATTAATGGTCTGCTTCAGTATCCGGATCAGAAACAAGGAGACGGAAAGAAAGTAACAACAGTTAATAACATTTCCTTAGAAGAGATGAGCTTTTCTTATCCAGAGTCAAATAAGAAGGTATTTGACCGGCTCAATTTGAAGTTCGAAAAAGGCACTCTTTACGGAGTTCATGGAAAAAGTGGACAAGGTAAAAGCACTCTGTTCAAAATTATAACAGGTGTGTATCAACCGACAGAAGGAAAAGTGGTTGTGAACGACACTGATTTGCAGGAATTAGATATTAACAGTTATTGGAAAAATACAGGATATGTTATGCAGCGTACACAGTTCTTCAATGATACAGTAAGACGGAACATGGAATTACTACATATTGCTTCAGAGGAAGAAATGGATACGGTGGCGAAGTGTTTGGATTTGCAGGATGAAATACATTCATTAAAAGCTGGATGGGATACAGAAATACAAGTAAACCCATGTAATTTTTCTGAAGGACAGATGCGGCGTTTGGATATTATGAGAAATATTTTGAAAAATTCACAAATTTTAGTCTTTGATGAAGCAACAGCTAACATTGACGGAAAACGTAGGAAAAGTTTTTATCAGTTGTTACATGAATTATCTGTAGATAAAATAGTTATTTTTGCAACTCACAATTTAGAGGAGCTAGAAGAAGCAGATGTGATAATTGATTTAAATAAGTTTTCATAAGTAGAAGGGAGGGAAGCTAATGAAAATTGGTGTCTTAGATACAGATGGGGATTTTAAACATAGATTTTTTAGAGATAAGAAACTAGATATAAGAAGAAAAAGTACCAATGGAGAATATAGAAAATATGGTATTGGATTTACTCATGGAGAAATTGTTTGTTCAATGATTTTAAAAGAAAATCCACAAGCGGAAATTATATTATATCCTATTATTTCGGAGAATATGAAATGTTCTGTCTTGGAATTGATTAGGGGAATCGAATCACTAATTGAATCCGGTGTTGATATCATTAATTTAAGTGTAGGAGATGAATATAATTACCACCCAGAACTAGAAAGTATCTGCAAAGACGCTCAAAGACAAGGGATACTAATAGTAGCAGCACATTCAAACAGGAACGTATATGCAACATATCCGGCTGATTTATCATTTGTAGTAGGTGTAAAATGCACTGACAAAAACTCACCTGAAAAAATTATGTTGTTCGATGAAAGTCGCAATGAAGTTATCTTCTCTTCAAGCTATTTTTCTTTGTATCATTTGGAAATTCCCAGATTGATACAGGGAAATAGTTTTGCATGTGCCAAAATTTCAGGATTATTGAGTTGGCATAAGGATAGTTTTAGAGAAGCGTTAAAGAATTTAGAACATAGTTTTTTGAATCATTATTATCCATGTGAAACTTTAAAACAAAAACAATGCTTATTTTGTACCAATCGCCCGAATGATCAGATGGAGCAGAGATTTATAAATGAAGTAACAAATACGATTGCAAATTTTACAATTGAGGATATGGATTCAGAAATGGTTAGACAATTGCACGACTGGGAAATACTTTTTATAGATTGCGATAGTTATCAGGCTGTTTTACCATATAAAGATAAAATACGAGATTTTAAAATTTTGCACCAAGAAAAAGAAATTGTTTTACGGTATCCATTATTTAGTTTGGAAGAACGTATGAATTTAGATTTACAATACAGAGTTTTGATTCATCAATTTTTTATATGAGGAGGAATAAAATGTACACACTATCATTGGAGATAATAAATAAATGTAATTTGAATTGCACATATTGCTATCTTGGCGAAAAGAAAAATACCTATATGAGTGTAGAAAGTGCTAAGAAGGCAGTTGATATAGCAGTTCATGAGGCACAAAAGCAATATGATAAAACGCTGATAGTTTATTTTATTGGGGGAGAGCCTTTGATGGCTTTTGAAACAATGAAAAGTATAGTTGATTATGCAAATGGAATTGGTGAAAAGAATGGTCTAAAAGTAAAATTTAGTACAACGATAAATGGAACGTTGATAACAAGAGAAAATGTAGAATTTTTTATTAAAAATGATTTTGAAATAAAGGTAAGTATAGATGGTCCCCAATTTGTACACGACTTAAATAGGCATGATTACGTAGGGAATGGAAGTTATAACAGAATTATGGAAAGACTACCTTATTTAAGAGAGTATGAGGAAAAAACAGGAAAGACAGTTGCGTATGCCCATGTAGTAACAAAGAATAATTATCAGTTTTTTGAACAGAGTTTTCGGTTTTTACTAGATTTGAAGGCTGATAAGATTGAATCAGGTATAGATCATTATTGTCAGTGGGAGCCATCAGAAATATCAGAATTGAAGGAACAAATAAGACGCACTTTCAATTTGTTTAAGGAAGAAGTTAAAAAGAGGGGAAAAAGCTTCTATTGGAATTTATTTGAGCAACACCTACAAGCATTTTTAGTGCCTTGTGACTTTTATGCCTGTAAAGCTGGTTTAAATAATGTTTATGTAGCAACGGATGGTAATATCTACACATGTATAGAGTTACCAGAATTTAAGATAGGGAATGTAAATGAAGGATTAGATGTTATGCAGATTAGAAAAATTGCATATAGAGAAGATGTTAAATATGAAACATGTAAGAATTGTAAATATGTTAAGCATTGCAAGACACGAGGATGTCAAGCATCTAATTATGAAATACATAGAGATATTTACCATCCAGTTGAGGTGAGTTGTCATGTGAATAAAACAATGTTTGATTTATTCAACGAAAATTTTACAGAACAGCAAAAAGAAGCGATGAGAGATATTTTAAAAAGGAGAAGAGATTATGGAAAAAAATAATATACCCGAATTTGAAAAGATAATACGGAATGAAAAAGTTGTATTAGTTGATCCTGTATCTAAAGTTTATTTGGGTGTAAGTAATAAAATTGCAAACAACCTTGATAAACAAGAAGTTAAAGAATTTCTTTATCCTATATGGAAAAAGCAAGCTTCTATTCAACAGAAAATTATTCAGCGACATGAAAAATTTAATACGGTATATTTGATGATAACCCGTAAGTGTAATATGAATTGTGATTTTTGTGCAATTAATGCTAATCATGGAATGAACTTAGATGCAGAAATAAATATAGATGATATTAAGAAAAAAATAATTCCGTTTTTAAACGAATGTAGTCCTCATAAATTTATAATGACAGGGGGAGAACCGTTTGTTAAAGATAACATATTACAAATTATAGAAGAAATACATAAAGGAACATCTATTCCTATTATAGTACAAAGTAATGGAATTGCGGTTAATACAAGTGTAATAGAGAAATTAAAAGGCAAGGTAAAAGAAATTGATTTCAGTACAAAACATATGTTTGGAGAAATGGGAAAGGCAGATGAGTTAATTAGCAATATTGAAATATGTCAACAATCTGGAATTGATGTTGTTTTAAGTTTTATCTATGAAAAGAGCAATAAAAAGGAATTATATGAAGTAATAGATATCGCAGCAAAATATAATACGGGGTTGTTAGTTAATATTGTGGCACCAGTAGGGAGAGCCAGGGAGAAAGTAGAGTTTTTGACAGATTTAGATAAGATTCAAATGAATTTAGATATTGCAAAATATATTTATGACCATGGTTATGAAGAAAAGGCACTATGTGGTGTTATTGATTCACACTTGCAAGTTCGAAATGCTTGCGGAGGGTATGGAAAAGTGTTAGCAATTTTTCCGGAGGGTAATATATATATGTGCCAGTGCCTAGAAGATGATACGTATAGATTAGGTAATGTTTTATATGATGAGGTAGAAACTATAGAAAATAATCTGTGCGATAAAATGGGAGAGAGAGTAATTCAGAAGACCTTTTGTGTAGACGATAAAGATATATGCAATAAATGTGAATATAGATATTTTTGTACTGGAAAGTGTCCGACATCGGTAGATAAGGATGATTATACATGTTACTTTGTAAAAAAAATGATAGATTATCAGCTTTTTTATAAAAAAATGGGAACGCCAAAGAAAGTTTTAGAAGAGTATATTACTTATATGAATCAGTGTCTTTTAGAATATACTAATAGAAAATAAAAAGGTCATTTTAGACAATAACTATTATTTTTTAATATTATAGGTTTAAAATAGTAACAACAAAAAAAAAAGCAGGAGGTGGTTAAGATGAGCACATAAAATTAAAAACAAGCTATTTTGTAGATAGTTAGTGTAGAAAATTAATATCCGTAATGTTGAGGAGGTTACTGTATGATGTCTGAAAAAAATAATATTGAATTAGAGGAACAGGAAGTAAATACATATGGTGAATGTGGTGATCCTAGATATGGATGTCTAGTAGATTGTTTAGATATGTCACCGTGGCTTACAGCAACAAATTAGGAGGAATTGTTATGAATACACAGCAGAAGGAAAAGGACGAGTTGCAGAATTTGTCAATCGAAGAAGTTAATGTCTATGGTAGTTGTGGAGATCCCAAAATTCATTGTTTATATGATTGCTTCTTCTGGAATGACTGTTTTATAACCTGTAATAACTAGAATTGAAAATATAAAACCTTCAAGTTGTCTTGCATATTGATAACTTGGAGGTTTTATAATTATTCAAGATTTTCTTAAAATTTGAATCAAATCCTGAGTTCAAGATTATAGACATATACTGTTTTTAGGAAAAATAGAGTAATAAATATGAAAATATGTGGGGAAGAATTTACACTAGAAAAGAAATTTGATTGAGCTGAGATGTCCTTACCATAACCAGGGAAACAAGATTGAGGTGTAGATGCCTTTTTAAGTATTATTCCCATTAGTATTATGTCATGTCAAAAAGTATGTTTTTGACTGCTTGTTTCATTTTGAAATATTAGTTGATAAAATCTGAACCTATGGTTCTAGAGTTTAATAGAATAAGTAAAAATATTAAAAGATAAGAATAATTACTTTAAGTAGGTTATTTATTTTTCTGCAATATTATACTGATATTATAAAAGAAAAAGGAGTAAAAAGGATGGAAATTTTAAAAACCCAGGATTTAAAAAAGTATTATGGAACAGAGCCAAATATAGTACGTGCAATTGATGGCATTAATTTTAGCGTTGAGGAAGGAGAGTTTGTCGCTGTAGTTGGCACATCAGGTTCAGGAAAGTCCACACTGTTGCATATGGTTGGTGGATTAGATATACCAACTTCAGGAACAGTATTTGTAAGGAATAGAAATCTTTCTGAATTGAATGATAATGAACTGACAATTTTTAGAAGAAGAAATATAGGTTTTATTTTTCAAAATTATAATCTTATTCCAACACTTAATGTGTATGAAAATATTGTATTGCCGGTGAATTTAGATGGTAATACAGTAGATGAAAATTTCATGCAAGGCATTGTTTCAATGCTTGGTTTAAGAGATAAGTTATTATCTATGCCTAGTAATTTGTCAGGAGGTCAACAACAAAGAGTAGCTATTGCAAGAGCATTAGTCACGAAACCAGCTATAGTTCTAGCGGATGAACCAACAGGGAATCTTGATAGTAAAACTAGTTCTGATGTTTTGGGATTATTACAGCAAACAAGTCGAGCATATAATCAGACAATGGTAATGATTACACATAATAATAAAATTGCTCAATTAGCCGATAGGATAATACGCATTGAGGATGGGAAAATAACTGACTAAAAGGGAGGTGAGACAATGTTACAAAATGTAAATGGCAAATTTATCAAGAATCTAGCAAAAAAAAATCTGAAATCTGATAGAATTAGGAATCTTTTTCTGGTAAGTACAATTTTTTTTGCAGTATGCCTTATGTCTTCGTTAGCATTATATGTTTTTGCAAAATCATATGAGCTTAATAACTTTTTGAGAGGGAGGTATCAGGCAGCAATAATTAGTATTGATGACGATAAAGTAAAAAATATTTCAAAAGATGAAGACATTGAAGCAATTGGCAAGGAAATGTTTATTGGAAAAATACGAGTAAAGAATTTTGATACTAGTATTTATTATCGTGATCAAAAGAATATTGAATTAACCTCAACTAAAATATCAGGTTCTCTCCCAAAGAAATATAATGAAATAGTTATTTCTGAATCATTATTAAAAAAGATTAATATTCAAAAGGGTTTAAATGATTTAATAAAACTATCATTACCAAATTCTGTGGAAGATGAGTATAAAATAAGTGGAATAATAGAAGATGATGAAATTAATCAAAATTATCAATTGCTAATTTCATCTGAGTATTTATATAAGAATTATACCAAAGAATTCGTGTACAACGGTCTTATTAGACTAAGGGATAGTAGTGATTTGAAAGCAGAAGAATTGAAAGCGGCAATAATATCATGTTTATCGAAATATGGCATAAGTGAACAGGACATTGCATTTAGTTCTTCGTATTTTAACAGCGTCGATAATTCTACTCGGGATACAATATCAGTCATTGTTTTATGTTTATTAATTGCCTTTTCGTGTTCATTAGTAATATATAGTATATTTTATATTTCTGTAATTGGGAAGGTACAAGAATATGGGAGACTAAGGCTGATTGGCATGACATCAAAGCAAATAAAGAAAATGGTAAAAAATGAAGGTATCTATTTAGCACTACGTTCTATTCCAATAGGAATATTAGTTAGTTGTGTATTAGTTTATATACTTATTCCAAATGGGTGGAATTGGTCTAATGTAATAAAGTGTATTTTTGTAGTGACAGTTTTAACCCTATTTACAATACTGCTCTCTATAAGAAAACCTATAAAAATAGCATCGTCTATTTCTCCAATTGAAGCTGTCCGTATAGTTACGACAAACAATAGGACTATTGCCGTTAAAGCGAGAAAGAAATGCACCTTTATAACACCTAAAATTTTAGCAAAGAAAAATTTCACACAAAACAGAAAAAAGATTATACTAACTATGTTTTCTTTAGGATTCACAGGAGTGTTTTTGATAACAGCAGCAACATATTTGAATTCTTTAGATGCTGAGAATATGGCACGTCAGACTTTTGGAGATAGAGAAATAAAAATCTCTCTTGAGTATGATGGAGCAACGGACGACGAAAAACAGTATGTTGAAAAGTATACTGATTTGCAAGAAAGTAATCCTTTAAATGAGGATCTTGTAAATAAGTTGTCCGAGAATCCAGCAATCACTGGTATAACATCAGTTGAAAGTTGTCAATCCTGTTTTTATTTGCCAAATAATTTAAATGTGGAACGTATGCCTCAGTCTCATATTGGTGGAATAAAGGAAGAAGATATTAGTAAATATCATGAATATTTAGAAGAAGGAACCATAGATTACGAACAACTTCTTAATAATCACGGTATACTTGTTGATGATAGTGCAGGTATATTAAAACAATTTTGCAATTATGATGTTAAACTAAATGATAAAATACAGCTGGAAACAAACACTGGACAAATGCTTACCTTTACGGTTATGGGAATTGTTGATTGGAAGAATAGCGATTATTCTGGATTTTATTTTGTCATTCCACAGGATTATTTAAAGGAGTTAAAAACTAATGTAAGTAATTTTAATTCCAGATTATTGATTGATAGTGAGGATGTAAAATCAGCAGAAAAATATATTAAGGAAGAATGCTCATCGTTAAATAATTTGGTTATTGAAAGTTTTTCAACCAGTTTAGAGTATATGCAATTAAATATTGACAGATATAAAGGTCCTATATATATATTAGTTTTATTTGTAGGTATTTTTGCGATTATAAACTTAGTTAATACCCTTATGACAAATTTAGTTTCGAGACGACGAGAACTTGTTATTTTGCGATCTGTGGGTTTAGCGAAGGAACAATTGTTTAGGACACTATGGATAGAATGTTTCTATTATGTTATGGGAACGATAGTAATTACTTTAACCATAGGATCATTAAGTGGTTATGCAATTTGTTTGATTTTTGATCAAATCGGAATATTTGGTAAATCAAGTTATCACTATCCATTTTTAGAAACAAGTATTTTTTGTATTGCTTTGTTTTTTATATTAATAATATATTCCTATGTAGCGACTTTTTATTGCAACCGACAGTCTATTGTAGCAAATTTAAAAAACGATTAATGAAAATCTTCTGTTTTAAAACAGAGTAAATCCGATTATCGGAATTTGGTTTGAGATAACTTGATTCCTCATAGCATATTATTCGCTGATTTTTTAATAAAGGTCTGGTGATAGAAAACAATCAAAATAATTAATTATATCTGAATAGAAAGGAAAAATGACGTTTTATACCAAAAATATGTGATAATAGGTGTAATGAGATATAATTAAATTATAAATAGATAAGGAGGTAAGCAAAGATGGATCAGTACGAATTACAGAAAGAAGAAGTTAATGTTTATTCTGGATGTGGAGAGCCTCGTTTCGATTGCTTTGTAGATTGTCTTGATGGAAGTGCGTGGCTTACAACAGCAGAATAGGTACGTAGCAAAAACTAAGAAAAATGGGATTGTGCAATAAATGTAGATTTATTACACAATCCTATTTTCATGAGTACGATATTTGGGTAAGTATATAGAAAAGCAAGAACCTTTATAAATAGCAGAGTCTACCAAAATAAATCCATTATGTAATGCCACAATTTTTTGACAGAGGTATAGTCCTATGCCATTGCCATCTGTTTTAGTTTCAGATCCTCTCCAAAATCTTTTAAATATATATGGAAGTTCTTCCTCAGTTATGCCGATTCCGGTATCTTGTATTGATAGGATTATATAATCTTTTGTTGTGGTTACAAGAATAGATACTTTACCATTTGGTAGAGTATACTTGATGGCATTGTCTAAGAGGTTTATTAAAGCTTCTCCGAGCCATTTTTTGTCATGTGCTACTATATAATCATTTGTTGTATTATAGACTATAGAAATATTTTTGGATTCTGCAGCTCCGATGATTGCTTCTATAGAAGAGAAAATAGTGTCATTAATTGATTGGTATTTTGGACTCAAATTTATGATACCATTTTCTAATTTTGACGATTTTAATAGAGCTTGGATTAAAAAATTTAATTTTTCAATTTGACTTAATTGGAGGTTTAAATATTCAATTCTCTTATTAGGAGACAGTACATCTTGCATAAGGGTTTCTTGTATCAGATTTAGATTAGTTAAAGGAGTTTTAATTTGGTGAGAGATATCAGATATAAAGGATTGTAGTTTATCTCTTTCATCTTCTATCCTCTGTTGTTTTGACTGCAATATGTTATACAGTTTGTATAGTTTGTGGTACACCTGGGAGATGAAAGTATCTTCCAAGGTTTCCTGCTCATCAATAGTATAACCATCTATCATCTGATCCATGTATATAAGAAGATCTTTGAATATTTTTTGCATGGCTTTTTTGTGTGTAAAGTAGTATAAAGTTCCGCTGAAAAAAAAACTTATTTGGCAAAGTAGTAACATTAATGTACATATTGGTGAAATCCTATATGTGAAACAAATACATATAAAATTGATTAAGCAAAGTACTAAAGGTAACAAGATGTTTAATTTATTCATAGCTTTCGAAATTTCCTCCCTATCATTGATTCATCCACATATATCCAGTTCCGTAAATGGTTTTTATATAATGAAATTCTTTAGTATCAATTCGATTTCTAATTCTACAGATCATGCTATTTAGTGATGATTCATCTACATAATTTCCTCTCTTATCCCAAATAACATCTAGAATACGTTGGCGGGTAACAATGTGACCTTTGTTTTGGATTAATAGTTCCAAAAGTTGAAATTCAAGCGGTGTGAATTCGACAAGTTTATTATCAATGTGTGCAGTATATGAAGAGAAATTTAGCTGGAGCCGATGGTCTGAATATGTTTTGGTAGGTTCATGTAACGCAATTCGATTAAGGATAGCGTTCAATTTTTTTTCTAATATAAGAATAGAAAAGGGTTTTGTTATATAGTCATCAGCACCTAAATTGTATCCTTTAAGGATATCTTGTTCGATATCATCTGCAGTTAAAAAGATAATTGCTGTGTTTAAATTGATAGTTTGACGTATGTTACGGCATATAGAGAAACCATTGCCATCCGGCAAAGAAACATCAAGAAGAACTGCGTCAAAGAGTATACTTTTTAATTTTGTTAAAGCTTCTTTTTGGTTTTGGGCAGATTGAATAATATATCCTTTTTGCTGTAGATTGAAAGACAGTGTTTCGTTTAATATAGTATCATCTTCTACAATTAAAATATGTTTCATGTGAATACCTCTCTAGTTTGTTTGATAGTGTCAGGATAGGTTTGAGTGGCGTCCCCGGTAATGGCTCATCCATAACTGCAATTTTTAAGGTTCGATTGAAATTTTCTTTTGACTCGGTTTTGATTGCTTACTTGACGTTACCTTTATTTTAAGTAAATATACTAGAAAACATAGATTTTTTGCTTAGAACGCCATAAATCTTGTTTAAATGGAAGTTATTGTTACAACTAAAATACAATGAATAGTAGTGAATATACTACTAATAGAAGTAAATATAAGGCGTTAAAGAGTGTAATATTGATGTATTGGAGGTGAGACATGTGAATCGAATTGCGGAACTCAGAAAAAAGATAGGACTTAGCCAAAATGCGCTTGGTGAGATACTTGGAGTAAGTCAACAAACAATTAGTAAATATGAAAAATCGGATTTGAATGTACCTGCCGATATATTGGCAAAAATGTCTAGGGTGTTTAAAGTATCTATTGAGTATATTTTAAGAAATGAATTAAATGAAAAGGAAGAAGATGTAAAATCTGAGATTATGAGGCTTTATAGAAGCTTGGATCGGTATAATAGGGAGACCTGGGTGATTCTAGGTAAGAGGCTTTTGGGCGGACAAATACAGGATTATACGGAAATTATAGAAAAGAGTTAATAGATGCAGAAAAAGAAGCATTGCGTCATGCTTCTTTTTTTTGTTATATTTTAGCAATAATTGCATGAGAAAATATAAATACAGAGAGCTATAATAATGAAACGCAAATATTGGGATATTTTGAAATAATAAAAATGAAGCAGGAGATTCAATATGAAAAAAATATTATTAGTTGATGATGATAGTAACTATATATGGTTATTGAAAAATTTTTTGCAGCGAAAAGGCTATGAAGTAATAACAGCGTGTTCTGTAGAAGATGCCTCACATATTATAGAAGAACAGGAACTATTATATATAACTTCTGACTTAGATTTGCCGGATGGGGATGGTTTTAAATTATTGGAGATAATGCGTTTGAAAAAATTTCAGGTACCATTTCTTTTTTTATCATGTCATGAAAAGGAGGAATATGAAACAAGGGCATTAGAGAAAGGGGCAAATTTGTGTATGAATAAGCTTAGCTCCGAGTTAGTTAAGGAGACTCTTTTAGAGTATGCATATAAGGAATCATGTGGGGAAGGGGCAGTCTTTCATAAAATACTTCTTGTAAAGAAAATTTCAGAAACAACTAGCGTGATACAGACAGAGCTACTCAAAAAAGGTGTATATACTATTACAGCAGAAAGTATAGAAGAGGCAAAAAATAAATTATTAGAACATCGGGATATTGAATTGATTCTGTGTGATTTGTTTATGGAGGATGGAATTGCTATGGATTTTCTTCATTCTATGCGAAAAGTAGCAGGGATTTTTAAGGATATGAAGAATCCAAGTTTCAGAGAGCTGCCGTTTTTTATATTCACTGATAATAAAGATTTATCTTTAGAATATCAATATCGCCATGAAGGTGTAAGCGATTATATAACCAGTCCTGTTAATATTCCAGAATTAATCAGACGGATATGTTATTTCGTAGAAGAATAGAAAAGTTATTTGGTTTAAAGATAAAACCAACCGGACAGAAAAAAGTACAATGTAGACAAAAAATATAGTAATAATAGTAAAGATATTTTATGTTATTGACAAATATGAAATATTGATACAAAGGAGAATTTACTATGGAAAAAAGATTATTTACCTCAGAATCAGTAACAGAAGGGCATCCGGACAAAATTTGTGATGCCATATCAGACGCCATATTGGATGCTCTTATGGAGAAGGATCCGATGAGCAGAGTGGCCTGTGAGACTGCAATTACAACGGGTATGGTATTAGTGATGGGAGAAATCACGACCAATGCGTATATAGATATGCAGCAGGTGGTAAGAGAAACGATCAAAGAAATTGGTTATGACAATGGAGATTATGGATTTGATGCACATACCTGTGCTGTCTTAACGGCAATTGATGAGCAGTCAGCAGATATTGCTTTGGGCGTGAATAAGGCATTGGAAGCAAAAGAACACAAAATGTCAGAAGAAGAGCTTGATGCAATTGGTGCTGGGGATCAGGGTATGATGTTTGGTTATGCATGTGACGAAACGAATGAATTTATGCCATATCCAATTTCACTGGCACACAAATTGACTCGGCAGCTTACTCAGGTCCGTAAAGATGGTTTGTTGAATTATTTAAGACCGGACGGTAAGAGTCAGGTTACTGTAGAATATGACGAAGCAGGTATTCCGCACCGGCTGGACGCAGTGGTTCTGTCAACACAGCATGATCCAGATGTGACACAGGAGCAGATCCACGATGATATAAAAAAATATGTATTGGAACCGATTATTCCAACAGAACTGGTAGATGAGAATACAAAATTTTTCATCAATCCAACAGGGCGTTTTGTCATCGGTGGTCCTCACGGAGATAGTGGTGTAACAGGACGCAAAATCATTGTAGATACCTATGGTGGTATGGCACGGCATGGCGGCGGAGCTTTTTCTGGAAAAGACTGTACGAAAGTAGATCGTTCTGCATCTTATGCTGCTCGTTATGTTGCGAAGAATATTGTGGCCGCAGGTCTGGCAAAAAAATGTGAAATTCAGTTGTCTTACGCAATTGGGGTGGCTCATCCGACCTCTATTATGGTAGACACCTTTGGAACTGGGAAAATTTCAGATGAGAGTCTGGTAGAGATGATAAGAAGAGAATTCGATCTGCGACCAGCAGGAATCATTCAGATGTTGGATCTCCGCCGTCCGATCTATAAACAGACGGCAGCCTATGGACATTTTGGGAGAGACGATATTAACCTTCCATGGGAAAGATTAGATAGGGTAGAAGAACTGAAAAAATATTTGGAATAATTTACATAGGGGGAAGCGTATGAGAAGATACAAAAAGAGAATCTCAAGAATTGTGACGGTTGCGATGCTGTTTGTATTTCTGATAGGAAATTCTAATATGGTACATGCTATGGAAAAGACACAAGTTGGATATGCGAGTAAATATATCACAGTGAAAGGGAATAATATGCATCTTGCTTTGTATGGAAAATTGGATGCAAGTGGAGAAACATTTGCAGATGAAGGAAAAACCACATTGGTGATGATGCCGGCTCTGGGAGTTCCATCACCGCATATCTACTTCAAACCCCTGGCACAATCTTTAGATGAGAGTTTTAACATAGTGATTGTAGAGCCGTTTGGATATGGGCTTAGTGATGTTGCAGCAACGGATCGAACTGTAGATAATATCAATAGTGAATTGAATGCTGCACTGGACACCATGGGAATTAAGCAGTGTGTATTGCTGGTACATTCGATTTCTGGAGTATATGGACTCAACTTTGTACAGAATTATCCCGAAAAAGTAAAAGGTTTCATTGCTGTTGATAATACGGTATATGATGAAGAACTGGCAGAGGCTATGGAAATGGAAAAGAAATATATGCTGCAGGGAATTGATGAATTTCAGAAAATCAAGAATTGTTTTTCTTCTTTGGAAGAATTCCAGATGGCACTGAAAACAGATCCAGATAAATATGGGGCAGCATTACCACAAGTTTCCGGGTACACTTATACGGAGAGTGATAGGGAGGAATACATTCAGGCATATTCTTTAAGCAGCAACGATACGATTAGAAATGAAGTGAACGGGATGGATCAATCATTACTCTCTATAAAGAATAAAAAATTCCCATCGGCACTTCCTGTATTAACCATGATTTCTTCAGAGAATGTACAAAATGTTCCGGCATGGGAGACTGCTCATAGAAATCAATTGGATTTAGAATCTGGTAATCACCAGTTATATATTGTAAATGGAGGACATTATATCTGGTATACCAATTTAACGCAGGTTGTACAGCTTATCGATGAATGGAGAATAGAGAATCATTTTTAAAAGGAATCTGTGTGATGAGATTTCTAAATAAGAGAAAACAGAAGGGAAGTGTAGCTTGGGGAAAGTAACTATTTCAACTGTATTGGGATACAAAGAATATGTAGTGGAAAATATAAAAAACATCCGGGGAGAGGATGAAGAAAATTCCGATTTTAGGATTTATCCGGATTATCATAAGATTTATAGAGGACAGACGGAGATCATCTTAACGAAAGCAGAGTATGAATTGTTTATGCTTTTGTCAGGGAGACCAGGTGTGATATTTACCAAAGAAAAAATTTTTGAGATTCTTTATAACGAGGAGCTGCCGGAAAGCATTGATAATATTGTGTACTGTCTGGTATCCAGTATGAGAAAGAAAATTGAACCGGAGCTAAAGCAGTGCCGCTATATTAAAACAGTGAGAGGTGTAGGATATAAGTTTGAAGGAAAAAAGATGGACATCTTTCCAGAATAGTTGATCTGAAGACAGAGGGAATTTTTTAAAACCTCTGTCTTTTTTTGTTGCTTTTTTATGCCATCTTGCGTACAGAAGTAGTGAAAGTCACCTCCCAAAAAGTATGCTTTTTGATGGGAGATGTAATAGGCTATTTTTTGATTTTCAAAAAGTATATAAGAAGGTTTTGAGATATGCCAAAATATTTTAAGACTTTTTGGGAATGTATAAAGGGGGATACGTATGGCATATTATGGGTATCACAGAATCAGTACTAAGGAACAACACTTGGACCGAGGTATTATAGAAATAAAGAGGTTCTGTGAAAATCAGAAAATTAAACTGGAAAGTATTTTTACAGATAAGATAACCGGTAAAAATTTTGACAGACCACGTTATACCGTTCTTGTGGAAGATGTTTTACGGGTAGGGGATACCCTGATTATTACAGAGCTGGACAGACTTGGCAGGAACAAGCAGGAGATTTTAAAGCAGCTACGTTTTTTAGAAGAAAAAGGGGTTCGGGTAATGGTATTGGAACTTCCTACCACGTTGTTTGACCTGTCTCAGATGGAAAATAATCTGGCAAAGATGATGATAGAAACAATCAATAATATGATGATTGAACTCTATGCATCCATGGCACAGGCAGAGATGGAGAAAAAGGAGAAGCGACAAAAGGAAGGTATGGAGGCAAAAAGGCTTCGGGGTGAATGGGATGAAGTAGGAAGACCACGGGCTATAGAACAGGAAAAGTTTAACCAGGAATTTATGAGAGTGGTACAAAAGAAGGTAACACCGACACAACTGCAACGGGAGTTGGGGTTAACTTCTTCTACCTATTATCGGTATCGGAAAAACTTTTATGAAAATTTTCCCGAATTTCTTCAATCTGTATAGGGATGAGGTAATTACTAAGTAAAAGAAAAATTTAAGGAGGCAGATGTTATGAGTGAACACAGAGAAGGAACATTGTTTTATGATACTGAAACAGGGAGGTATGATATACGTTTTGATTTGGAATCTTTTTATGGAGGACTACATTGCGGGGAATGTTTCGATGTAAAAGTGAAAGATGTTTGGGTTCCGGTCCGAATTGAAATGGGAGATGACTGGTATCTGGTTGGACTGAACGTGTCGAGATTAGATGGACTGAGAGTACGTATGTAAATAGGAGGATAAGCCTGATGAGGGGAAGCGCAATGAGAGAAAGTGTTACGGATGTTCGCATTATACTGGAATGCTTACAGGAAGCATATCAAATGGAAGGAGATATGGTACGGTCCGGGAAAAATATTCATGCGACTATGATATATCCATTTGTCCGTATGCTGCAAGAAAAGTGTAGGGATTTAACAGAGGAACAGATACATAAGACACTTTGGAAAGAATATGAGATTTCAGGGGCAGACAGGATGTTTGTGGAGCGGGCTTCAAAGATTTTGGAGCCATACGAAGGAGAAGCGGAAAATGAAAAATAGTACAATGGAGTATAAAGTGAATCAA
>ENA-ORTL01000831-ORTL01000831.1-human-gut-metagenome-genome-assembly--contig:-NODE-831-length-17928-cov-18.6035_pt1 | contig 17928 bp, 8 predicted proteins | sample MGYA00241916_ERZ509196 | MGnify/ENA primary metagenome ERZ509196 (study PRJEB26280, sample SAMEA2338844) | human gut metagenome | biome: human gut; feature: human-associated habitat; material: faeces...
TCGAGCAGGAGTTAAATGAATATGTCATTACCAGAGAATTGAAGAAACACTTCATTACGTTCTTCAATTATTACGGTGATGCTTTTGACCAGCCGACCGCTGATATGGGTGTTTGGATTTCTGGTTTCTTTGGAAGTGGTAAATCTCACTTTTTGAAAATGCTTTCCTATCTTTTGGAAAATAAAGAGGTAAAAGGCATTCGCAGTGTGGAGTGTTTCCGTAAAAAGTTTGAGGATGACCCGGCAACTTTTATGCTGATTGATCGTGCCACAAAGGGACAGACCGAGACAATTCTGTTCAATATTGATATTGAGGGATTCAGCAATAAAGATAAGACTGCGGTTCTTCGTGTATTTGCCAAAATGTTCTACAACCATCTGGGATTTTACGGTGAAAATCTGAAAGTTGCCATGATGGAGCGTTATATCGACCAGCAGGGAAAAACCGAGGAGTTCCGTAGAGTTTTTGAAGAAAAGAAAGGCAAGTCCTGGCTTGAAATGCGCCGTGCCTTTGCTTTCAATGGAAAGTTCATCATCTCAACACTAATGGAAGTTTTAGATATGAGTGAGGACGATGCCAAGGCGTGGTTCAATGATAAAACTGCAACAGAGATTTCTATTGCACAGCTTGTGGAAGATATGAAAGCCTATGTAGATACTAAACCTGCAAACTTCCGTCTGCTGTTTATGATTGACGAGGTTGGTCAGTATGTTGGTACGGATACCGATATGCTTTTGAACCTCCAGTCTCTGACCGAGAAAATCGGAAGTGAGTGCGAAGGTAAGATTTGGGTGATCTGTACCGGACAGGAAGCCATTGATGAAATCATCAAAGTTCGTGCCGATGAGTTCTCCCGTATCCAGGCTCGTTTCAAAACAAGACTGAGCTTATCTTCCTCCTCCGTGGATGAAGTCATCCAGAAGCGTATTCTGAAAAAGAAAACAGAAGCAGCCAAAGACCTGGAAGGTGTTTATGAACAGAATGATTCTGTCCTTCGTAATCTATTCAGCTTCAGCGGCTCTATTCTGGACATTAAAGGCTATTCTGGTCCGAGGGAATTTACAGAGAACTTCCCGTTCGTGCCATATCAGTTCATCATCATGCAGAAGGTATTTGCTGAAATCCGGAAACATGGAAATTCCGGTAAGCACCTGTCTGGTGGTGAGCGTTCCATGCTGTCCGGTTTCCAGGAAGCTGCACAGAAAATTCAGGAGAAGGATGAATACGCACTTGTTCCGTTCTTCCGTTTTTATGATACCGTACATACTTTCTTGGACGGTTCTATCCGCAGGGTAATCGAGCGTTGCCAGAAAGCTGCCGACAACGGCGATGGCATTGAACAGCAGGATGTGGATGTACTGAAACTTCTGTACTTGATTCGATATATTGATGACATTCCTTCTAATCTGGACAATATAGTTATCCTTATGGCAGACGATATTCGTGTAGATAAGATTATCATGCGCGAAGCTGTCCGTGGATGCCTTGACCGTCTGATGAGCCAGAACTATATCGGCAGAACCGGCGACACTTATAACTTTCTGACTGACGAAGAACAGGACATTCAGCGTGAAATCCGGGATACCAATGTGGATACCGCTTCTATCGTGGAGCGTATCGCTCAGATGATTTACGGCGATATTTTCACGACAAAGAAGTTTCGTTATGGAAAATATGATTTTGCTTTCGACCAAATGGTAGATGGCATTACAGTCGGTGTGGCAACAGGCGGTATGCGTCTGCGTTTCCTGACCGTTGCTACCGATGCTATTGAAAAAACAGATTATCGTCTGATGGCAGAATCCAAAGGTAACGAAGCAATCGTGGTTCTGGCTGACACACCTTACTATGAATCTCTGGAATCTGCTATGAAGATTCGCAAGTACGTAAAGCAGAGAAATGTAAGCCAGCTTCCAAAAACTGTGCAGAAAATTATCAGTGATCAGCAGGACGAAGCCGGAAAATATGAGCTGAGTGCCATGACCGAATTGCAAAATGCTATTGAAGGGGCGCAGTTCTATGTAGACGGTGAGCATCTGGAAATCAAAGCTGGAAATGCCAAGAGTAAGATTGACCAGTCTCTTGAATATCTGGTTGCTCATGTATATAGCAAGCTCGATTTGATTACAGATCATGCAGGCAGTGATGCAGATATTATTGCGATTCTGACAGGTGCGGTAACAGCACTTCCGGGCATGGAACCGAACCGTGATGCTGCTTCTGCCATGGAAGAATATCTGGAAATGCAGGATGCAAAAAAGCTGCCGACTTCTATGGCAGATGTGCAAAGCAAATACAGTGCGATTCCGTATGGATGGAAAGAAATTGATATTGCTGCGGTTGCGGCACAGCTGATTTATTCCCAGAAAGTAACCATCAAGTATGCAGGCAATACCATTCAGCCGGATGACCCGAAGTTGCCGGATATGCTCCGCAAAAAGAGTGAGATCGGAAAGACTTCCATCAGCAAGCGTAAAACCATTTCTGCTATGATGATGCGTGATGTAAAAGCGATGCTCCGAGAGTATTTCGACATCATGGATGTACCGGACGATGAAGATGGTTTGATTCGCTTTGTGACGGAGAAGTTTACCGAGCAGCGTGATTACTATGCTTCTCTGGATGCTCGTTATGACGGACATAAATACCCGGATCGTGCATTGGTGCAGGAAGCCATTCATCTGATGGACGATGTACTTTCTCAGAAAAAAGACAATATTGCTCTGATTGAGCGTGTGCTGAAAAAAGAGGATGCTCTTTTCAATAACAAGGAAGCCATGAGCAATGGCATTGAAAACTTCTTCAAAATCCAGGTAACAGTATTCGACCAGGCAGTGCAGTTTGAAAAATCTCTGCACGACGACCTTGACCGAATTGCAGAAAATGAGGAAGCACATAAGGCACTGAATACCATTCGTCTGATTACGATGGTTCAGAATGGAAGCAAGTTCAACTATACCCGGATTCGTGAATTGAATCCGTTAATAGATACGGTTCGTAGCGCTCATGATAAGATGCTGGAAGAAAAACGTGCCGAGGTTCTGGAAACGGTTCGTCAGTGCATGGAAGCGACCCATACTGCCGCAAACGGTGATTCCAAGGTATCCCATCTGATTGAAAAATCAGATCGGTATTTCAGCCAATGCAAGGAAAAAATCGCAGAATTAAAGAGCCTTGCCCTTCTGGATGCCATGTTTCTGCCAATGTGTCAGTACAAGGATGATACAGTCAGCAATATTGAATCTGTTTTGGAACCGCCTGCACCGAAGCCACAGGTACAGCCGACACAGCAAGGAAAAGAGCAAGCAACTGCAAAGAAAAAGGTTGTCCGAGCCTATAACCGTCAGGTTGTATTCCAGGCAAAGACCTTACAGACGGATGCGGATATTGATGATTATGTAGAGAAGATTCGTTCTCAGCTGAAACAGTTGCTGAAGAATTGCGACGAAATTAAGCTGAATTAAGGAGTGTACCTATGGAAGAATTACTTGAAAGACTGGTTATTGCAGTTGAACAGCAAAATTCAGCTTTTCCTTGGGATAGTGTAATTTCAATATTAGCACTAATTGCTTCATGGGTTACAATTTTCTTTTTGCTCAAGGAACGAAGTGAGAAAAATCGCCCTTATATGCAAATATCGTTTGAACTTGTTCGCTCAACGTTGGCGTGCATTGTTTTGAGAAATGTTGGCACTGTTCCATTGGAAGTTAAAAGTTTGACGTTTAATGAAACTTTTACCAAACAGTTGCAAACGAAAACGCAGGAACGATTAAAAAAGAAAGAATCGACGAGTATTGTGATTTTTCCAAATCAGAAATGGGTTATTTCATTTGATACAAATGTTTTTAATATCATAAACGATTTTGAAGAAAAAACAGTAAGGATTGGTTACGAATATTGTAAGTATGGGAAAAACAAATCTTATATTGAAAAAATTGCAATCGATTTTTCAGAGTACAGTGGATTTTTAAACTATATTTCGGAAGTGGATGAGTTTAAGAATAGTGTTGATAATTTGAGAAAATCAATGGAGAATATTGATAAAGGTATTAAGAAATTGTCTGTTCGAATAGAAGATGGAGAAAATTATGGATAAGAATGCGATAAAAAAATTTGCTGTCTGGGCAAGAACAGAGCTGATCGCTCGTGTTTCCCTGAAAGGTGTGGAATACGGTATCACAGAGGACAACATTGAGGATGCCAATGCGGACAGCGTTGGCGGTAAAGTCCTCACTGCTGATGAAAAGAAACAGCGTCAAGCTCTCATTGCCGAGATTAACGATAAAGGATATAAGCAGGTCATGGAGGAGGTTGCCTATACTTGGTTCAACCGTTTCTCTGCTCTGCGATTCATGGAAGTCAACGGCTATCTTCCTTCCCATGTGCGTGTATTCACGGACGAGGAAAACAACTTTAAGCCGCAGATTATAACTGAAGCTATTCATCTGGATTTGGATGGATTGGATATGGAAAAGGTCTATGAGCTGAAAGATGCCGAAAAAACCGAAGAACTGTATAAATATCTGCTGATTGTGCAGTGCAATGCTCTGAATAAGATTCTGCCGGGAATGTTCCAGAAGATAGCAGATTACACTGAGCTTCTTCTGCCAGACAATCTGCTCCGTGAAGGCAGTGTCATTCAGCAGATGATCGAGCTGATACCAGAGGATGACTGGAAGGATGCTGTCCAGATCATCGGCTGGTTGTATCAGTATTATAACAGTGAGAAAAAAGACGATGTTTTTGCAGCACTGAAAAAGAATGTAAAAATCACAAAAGAAAACATACCTGCAGCAACCCAGCTTTTCACACCGGACTGGATTGTTCGCTATATGGTAGAGAACAGCCTTGGTCGTCTGTGGTTGGAGGGACACCCGGATGTGAAAGAACAGCTTCTTCCTACAGAGGAAGAACAGTCTGTTTATGCTGCCGGAAATCGTGACCCGGAAGATACCAAATGGCACTACTATCTGGAAGAAGCCGAGCAGGAACCGGAAGTGCAGGCACAGCTTGCCGAGATTCGCAAAGAATACGCTGCACTGACACCGGATCAGCTGAAAGTCATTGATCCTTGCTCCGGTTCTGGTCATATTCTTGCGTATATGTTTGATGTGCTGATGAAGATTTATGAATCCTACGGCTACACCACCCGTGAAGCGGTGGCAAGCATTGTAGAAAATAATCTTTACGGTCTGGATATTGATGACCGTGCGGCACAGCTGGCTTATTTTGCAGTAATGATGAAAGCCCGTCAGTATGACCGCCGATTCTTCAGCCGTGGTATTCAGCCCCATGTTTATGCCATCATGGAGAGCAATCATGTAGATAAATTTGCCGTGGACTATTTCTGTAATGGCGATGCGAAGCTCACAGCCGCTATGGATACCATCATCAAAGAACTGCATGATGCAAAGGAATATGGTTCGATTCTGACCGTAACACCGCAAGATTGGTCTGCACTGTATGAACGCTTTGCTGAGATTACAGAAGATATAAATATGTCCCGTGAGGCGGCACTGAGAGGATTACTGCCGTTGGTACAGGTGGCAGAAGCACTGGCACTGAAGTATGATACGGTTGTGACGAACCCGCCGTATATGAGTAGTTCAGGAATGGGAAGCAAATTAACTGACTATGCAAAAAAGAATTATCCTAATAGTAAAAGTGATTTATATGCAATGTTTATTCAAGTATGTATTCACTTTGGAAAAAGGCACGCTTTTGAAGCATTGATAACTCAACATTCTTGGATGTTTTTGGGAAGTTATGAGAAACTGAGAGATGATATTTATAAAAAAACTATTGTAAACATGGCACATCTTGGGGCAAGAGCCTTCGAAGAAATTGCAGGGGAAGTTGTTCAAACCACAGCATTTGTTCTCTATAATAGTGAAATATTGGATTATGCCGGAAAATATGTAAGACTTGTTGCAGAAACTTCTCAGAATGATAAAGAGAAAAAGTATTTAAGCAAAGAAAATCTGTATAGCAAAAGGCAGAAAGATTATGCAAGCCTTCCGTCAGCTCCAGTAGGTTATTGGGTTGGTGATGCTGTATTTAGAGCATTTAAGGAATATCCTCATATTTCTGATATTGGAGAAGCAAAAGCAGGAATGACAACTGGCGATAATGACAGATTTTTAAGATTATGGCACGAAGTGAAAAATTCTAAAATTGGTATGGGATGTCATAATTCAGATGAAGCAAAAAAATCTGAAAAGAAATGGTTCCCATATAATAAAGGTGGTGGATTCCGAAAATGGTATGGCTTAAATGATTATGTCGTCCTTTGGGAAAATGATGGATATGCAATTAAGAATGCAACTAAGCAGGGAAGAAAAATTGCAAGTGTACGAAGTGAACGCCTATATTTCCGTAAATCAATAACATGGGCTACTTTAACAACAGGAATGATCTCATGTAGAAATTCCGAGTACGGTCATCTTTTTGATGATAAAGGCTCAAGTTGTTTTATGCCAGATAGAGAATATAATTATGTCCTTGCATTTATAAATTCAGTGGTTGGAGATTATTTTCTTCATGTTTTGAACCCTACAATGTCGTTTCAATCTGGAAATATAGGGGCTTTGCCAATTATAAGTGAAAAGGTAGCGGATTCTTCTATAAATAATTTATCTTTAGAAAATGTTAATTTGTGCAAAGCCGATTGGGACTCATTTGAAACCTCATGGGACTTTCAGCACCATCCATTGCTTCGCAAAGTTCCGACTATTGCCGAAGCATTTGACCAATGGCAGACTGAATGTGACGAACGTTTCAATCAGCTGAAAGCTAATGAAGAAGAGTTAAACCAAATTTTCATTGATATTTATGGCTTGCAGGATGAACTGACACCGGAAGTTGAAGATAAGGATGTCACTGTTCGCAAGGCTGACCTTGGCAGAGATATTCGTTCTTTCATTTCCTATGCGATTGGCTGTATGTTTGGTCGTTATTCTCTGGATATGGATGGTCTTGCCTATGCAGGCGGCGAATGGGATGCCAGCAAATATGTTTCTTTTGCTGCGGATAAGGATAACATTATCCCGATTTGCGATGATGAATATTTCGAGGATGATATTGTCGGTCTGTTCGTGAAGTTTGTGAAAACCGTCTACGGCGCAGATACGCTGGACGAAAATCTGAAATTCATTGCGGATGCCCTCGGTGGCAAGGGGCAGCCGAAGGACGTGATTCGGAATTACTTCCTGAGCAACTTCTACTCCGACCACTGCAAGATTTATCAGAAACGCCCGATTTACTGGCTGTTTGACAGTGGAAAAAAGAACGGCTTCAAGGCGCTGATCTATATGCACCGCTATCAGCCGGACACCATTGCCCGTATCCGTACCGACTATGTGCATGAACAGCAGGCTCGTTATCGCACTGCTATTGTCGATTTGGAACAGCGTATTGCCAATGCTTCCACTGGTGAGCGTGTGAAGCTGAACAAAAAGCTGACTACCTTGCAGGCACAGGATACTGAGATCAGAACCTATGAAGAAAAGATTCATCACCTTGCTGACCAGATGATTTCGATTGATCTGGACGATGGAGTGAAGAAGAATTATGCAATTTTCCAGGATATTTTGGCTAAAATAAAGTAAGGAGGGCTTGCGTAAATGGAAAATATATTTGCTACGTTTTTACAAACTGCGGGATTATATGATTCTAAAGAAATTTGTGAAGATAATATTGCTGACTTGATTGAGTTACTTAAGGGAAATGTTAAAATTAGCGCTTATTGTAAAGAGTGCAAGCAAGAGCGTGTTTTTCACATGAAACCTATTGAGTATTATTTTGAAACGGGTCCAGAGGGGGATGAAGAAATTAGGTGTGCATCTCTTGGCGAGGAAATAGAATCACTTCAAAATATGATATTTAGCACCAAAGCCAGACAAGAAAAGAGTTCTGCTGAAGAATGGAAATGGATAAATTGGCAAATAGCTGATACGACGAGATTAATGAAATTGGAATATATTTGTTCAATGGATGAGAAGCATCATCTGGATTATATTATTTTGACAACAGACAATTCAATGATGAAAATTGGGCAGTATCCATCTATTGCAGATATGACATTTCCAGAATTAGATGCTTATAAGCATGTGATTTCTAAACAAGATCGAAAAGAGCTTGGAACTGCCATAGGGTTATTTGCAAGTGGTATTGGTGCAGGTTCATATGTTTATTTGAGACGAATTCTTGAAAGACTTATTTATCAAGCAAAAGCAACTGCGGGAGATAAAGTTAATGATGAGGAATTTGAACAGGCAAGGGTGGCTGAACGAATTAAGATGTTACAGGGATATTTGCCTGAGATACTCATCAAAAATACAACTATTTACGGAATCCTAAGCAAAGGTATTCATGAATTAAGCGAAGAAGAATGCAAAAAATATTTTCCTGTTGTGAAAGAATGTATTTATCAGATACTCGGTATGTGGGAAAGTGAGAGAAGAAAAAAGGCTGATGAAGATGCTTTAAGCAAAGCACTGAGCTCAATTTCTTCATCAATCAAGTAAAAATATGGTGGTTAGGACTGTTAAAGAGAGCGAGGTGTTACGATGACCATAGAAGAAATTCTTGCAGGGGAATCAAAAAATGTAGAGTTTAAAGAGAACCTGCCGGAGAAAAGCATCAAATATATGAAGTCTGTGGTTGCCTTTGCAAATGGAACCGGAGGAAAAATCATTTTCGGAATTGCCGATAAAACCAGAGAGGTTATTGGCTTTGACAAGGAAGAGGTATTCAAGAAAATGGATGCCATTGCAAATGCTGTATCAGACAGCTGTGAACCGGCGATCATCCCGGATATTACTTTACAAACGGTTGATGGCAAGACTGTTATTGTGGTAGAGGTTTCAGAGGGCAGGCAGCGCCCATATTATATCAAAGCCCTTGGCAGAGATGGCGGTGTATATGTCCGTGTTGCCGGAACTACCCGCCTTGCCGACGAGTATATGATAAAAGAATTGTTGTTTGAGGGCAGTAATCGTTACTACGATCAGGTTTTATGTACTGGGTTAAATGTTACAGATGAAGATATTGATACCCTTTGCAAAGCTATGAAAGAGCAGGCTGTCAGAAATGCTCGGACAGAGGAACAGAAAGCATCGATTAAAGATGTAGGCAGACAGCAGTTGCGTTCTTGGGGAATTTTAATCGAGCGTGATGGAAAAGATTATCCGTCCAACGCATTTGCAATTTTGACAGGCAACGGAGGCCTTCATGTTGCAACGCAATGTGGTGTGTTCAAAGGTACAACGAAAGCGGTATTTGTTGATCGTAGAGAATATACCGGACCGCTTTGGGAACAGATAGACGAAGCATTTCAGTTTGTCTTGAGAAATATTCATCTGGGTGCTACTATTGTGGGAATTTATCGCCAGGATGTTTATGAGATCCCACCGGATGCCATTCGTGAGTTGATTATCAATGCTATGGTACATCGTAGTTATCTGGATCATGGTACGATACAGGTAGCGGTATATGACAACCGATTGGAAATTACTTCTCCAGGAAAGCTGCCAATGGGACAAACGATGGAGCGTATGAAAGAAGGCTATTCTAAAATCAGAAATGAAGCTCTTGCTCATGCGTTTGCTTACATGAATCTGATCGAGCATTGGGGAAGCGGCATTCCGAGAATTATAGACAAAGTAAAAGCTGCCGGACTGCAGGAGCCGGAGTTTATTGGTGGCGAAGTTGATTTGCGTATCAATATTTATCGAGGTCAGGTTGATACCAATAACGCCATAATTAACGCCAATGACACTAAAAGTGGCGCTAATGGCGTTGGATGTGGCGCTGATGATGACACTAATGGCGCTGAAGTGCCGCTTAATAAGGAACAGACGCAGATAGAAAAATTGTTGCAGATTATAGAGAAGAATCCGTCTGCAACACAGGCATATTATGCGGAAAAAATGGGTATATCGAAAAGAACGGTTTCTCGAATGTTCGCTTCTTTACAGGAAAAAGGTAGATTGGTACAGGGCGGAACAAAACGAAAAGCAAATTGGAAAATTATAAGGTAGGAGGACAGCATGGATACAGATAAAATAATACAAGATTTAAATCGCAGATTTGCTGCACCTCTGGCTGAGTTTTATCAGCGTCGTATCATTTTCTGGTACGATGAAGATAAGGAATTTGAGGATAAACTGGATGAAGTGGTTTTGGAAAATGCAAAGGTGATTGCGCTGACTGGAAATAATTCGTTTTCTGTAAAAAAACTGCTTTCAGTAGATGATTTGACCACAAATTATCTGGTTTACAGTCCGTGTGTTTATAATCGCCCGGATGATAACTGGCTTCTGGACGTGGAGCTTTACAGCGAAGAGTTTCGGGCAGATCTGATTTCTATCTGGATGGATGAGATGGGACTTATATCAAATCCGGCAATGAGGAAACAGGTTAAAAATTATCGTGCTTACTTCAATGCGAAAGACCGTCGTTTGAAAGTTAGTACACAGAATAAAGTTCCGGAAACACCGGCACAGTTACACATGGCTGTTATGGCGGCAATCTGTGGATTGAAAGATGCACAGCCTAATATGATTCTCCGTAGTGTGTTCCAGGCGGGACTTGATTTGAATAATAATACGGTTTATCAGGATTTTGTAAAATATCATGCAGACGCAGCATTTTGGGCTATGGTTCGTCAGGGATGCGGATTTGCGGAGGAGAAACCAGACCTTGGGCGATTGGCAATTCATCTACTTTTAACCGCGGCGACCCGTACCATGCGGCAGGAATATCTTGCCGGACTGGACGGTTTTATTTCCATACCACATCAGGCATATTGCTATGATTTTATTTCTGAATGGCTTCATAGTGATAACATTCCGCAATTATATGATGTGGCACGTTATGTTGAGGATGAAGCTCGTCTGTATCAGCGTTTTGAAAAGCTGACAGTAGAAGATTTGGTAGGAACAGAGTGCTTTCCGTGTATTAATGAAGTGATTCTGACAAAGCTAATGACAGAGATCAGTGACCATATCATTGATGTGGATACCATTACGAATACTGTTGAAAAACGGAGAACTTGTGTATGGTATGAGCCATTTGAAAATTTTTATGACGGTATCTTACAAGTGGCGAATATGCAAAGTTTCTTTAAGGAACATTCAGCCGGATTCCATACCGCAGAAGCGAAAAGTATCTGGAAAGAATATACTGAGAGCTACTATCAGATGGACACATATTACCGTTTGTTCCATCTTAGTTTTCAAAAGAGCTTGGAGACTTCCAATATTCTGCTGGATGATTTGTTCAAGCATGTTGTCGATAAGGTGGAAGGACTTTATACTCACTGGTTCTTAGGTGAGTTGGGCAATAACTGGTCGGATGTATGTGCGGATGAACTGGCAACTTACGGTAAAGTTCTGGAAGTACCGCAGCAGGAAGATTTTTACCGTTCTCGTATTCAGACTTCGGATACTAAAGTATTTGTAATTATCTCAGATGCCATGCGTTATGAAGTGGCAGCTACGATGGCAGATCAGCTTCAGCGAGAAACGCAAAGTAAGGTTTCTATCAGTAGTATGCAGAGTATCTTCCCTTCTACTACAAAGTTTGGTATGGCAGCTTTGTTGCCGCACAAAGAATTGACAGTAGAGGTTCGGAACGATATTTTGACGGTTTTGGCAGATGGACAGTCTACGGCAAGTACTTATAGGGACAAGGTTCTGAAAACAGAAGATTCGGCAAGCGTGGCCTTAAAGTATAATGACATCATTGCTATGAAACGAGCGGAAAGATGTGCTTTGGTAAAAGGTATGGATGTGGTTTATATTTACCACGATACCATTGATGAAGCCAGCCACACTTCGGATATTGCTGTTTTTGCTGCGTGTGACAAGGCAATTTCAGAATTGAAGAATCTTGTGCGTATCATTGTAAATGAATTTGGCGGAACGAATATTTTAATTACGGCAGATCATGGATTTCTTTATACATACAGTCCTTTGAAGGAAGAGGACAAAGTAGATAAAAGAGGATTTTTTGATGTGGATGTAACAAACACTGACATTACAAAAAAAGAAAGTATCAAGCGATGTGTGGAGTATGGCAGAAGATATGCAATTATGCAGAAGGGTGTGCAACCAGATTACTTGATGCCTGTAAAATTCTTGGGCGGAAATACGGAATTTGATGGATTTGCACCAAGAGAAAGTATTCGTATCAAAATGAATGGCGGCGGTATGAATTTTGTGCATGGTGGTATCAGTTTGCAGGAAATGGTTGTCCCAGTGATTGAGTACCATTATCTTCGCAATGATTCTATGGAATACAAGCGTAATAAACAGAAATATGATACCAAGCCGGTAACAGTCAATTTGCTGTCCGCAAACCGTAAAATCAGCAATATGATTTTTTCATTGAACTTCTATCAAAAAGATGCGGTCAGTACAAACCGTGAAGCTGCAACCTATCAGGTTTACTTTACAGATGAGGACGGCAAGCAGATTAGTGATATTCAAAAGATTATTGCAGATAAGACCAGCGATAACGGTGCAGAAAGAACTTTCCGTTGTCAGTTTAATTTGAAATCTCTGAAATACAGCAATACAGCTACTTATTATCTGGTAATTGCAGATGAACAGGGATTACAGCTGCCACAGCGGGAGCCATTCCAGATTGACATCGCCTTTGCGGTGGACGAGTTTGATTTTTTTAATTAATGCCGCAGGAGGAGAGAAAGATGGAGCAATTTGCAGAGGGTGAAAGTACCCGTGAAGAAATAAAGAACAAGCTCCGTCAGAACTTTGACGGTAAGATTGTTCGGAAAGACCTGACAAAGAAAATTAAAGAAGGGGCGAATGTCCCAGTGTATGTTCTTGAGTTCTTGTTGGGACAGTATTGCAGTTCAGATGATGAGACGGTTATAGAGAAAGGCGTACAGAATGTGAAGCGTATTCTTGCTGACAACTTTGTACGCCCGGATGAATCACAGAAGATTCTGTCTCAGTTGCGAAAGAAAGGCAGTCACACGATCATTGATATGGTGACTGTCCGACTGGATATGAAAAAGGACTGCTTTTTTGCAGAGTTTTCTAATTTAGGCGTTGGTAATGTACCGATTGCCGATGAATATCCAGAAAAATTTGATCGCCTGCTCTGTGGCGGTATCTGGTGTATTGTTCAGCTGGATTATGAGGTTGAAGGCGACAATAATTTTGGCATTGAGGACATTGATGGAAATCCGCTTCGTTCCAAACAGAAAAAGCAGAAAGATATTTCTCCAATCAGTATCCGTAAGCTGACACCGATCCAGATGCCACACATTGATATTGATGAACTGAAGCAGGGACGAAAGGCTTTTACGAAAGATGAATGGCTGGATATTCTTCTTCGTTCTATCGGCATGGAGCCAGATGAATTTACATATCGTGAGAAATGGCTGCTCCTGACCCGTATGATTCCATTAGTTGAAAACAACTTTAATCTTTGTGAGCTGGGACCAAGAAGTACTGGTAAATCTCATCTTTACAAAGAGATTTCACCGAATAGTATTTTGATTTCCGGTGGACAGACGACGGTTGCAAACCTATTTTACAATATGGGACGCAAAACGGTTGGACTGGTCGGCTTATGGGATTGTGTAGCTTTTGATGAAGTAGCAGGTATCAAGTTTAAAGATAAAGATGGCATTCAGATTATGAAGGATTACATGGCATCCGGCTCTTTCGCCCGTGGCAAAGAAGAAAAGGCTGCTACTGCGTCCATGGTATTTGTGGGAAATATTAATCAGAGTGTGGACGTGCTGTTGAAAACATCCAGTCTGTTCGCACCTTTTCCACAGGAAATGGGAACAGATACAGCATTTCTTGATCGTATGCATTGTTATCTTCCAGGATGGGAGATACCGAAGTTCAGACCGGAGCATTTTACTAATGATTATGGTTTTATCAGTGACTATTTGGCAGAGTTCATCCGAGAGCTTCGCAAGGAGCAGTATGGAGATGCACTTGATCACTACTTCCGCTTGGGGAGAAATCTAAATCAGCGTGATACAATTGCGGTTCGTCGTATGATAGACGGTTATCTGAAGTTGATGTACCCAAATGGTGAGTTTACTAAAGAAGAACTGGAAGAAATTATTCAGATTGCATTGGAAATGCGTCGCCGTGTCAAGGAGCAATTGAAGAAACTGGGCGGTATGGAATTTTATGATGTAAACTTCTCTTATATAGATCTAGAAGATATGTCAGAACATTATGTTTCCGTACCAGAACAGGGTGGCGGTAAGCTGATACCGGATGGAATGTGTAATTCGGGACAGGTTTATACCGTATCCAGAGGAAAAAGTGGCATGATTGGTGTATTCCGTTTGGAAAGTCAGATGCTTCCAGGCAATGGCAAAATTGAACGGACTGGCTTAGGCAGTGATTCTAAATGCAAGGAAGCGGTGAACACGGCATTTAATTATCTGAAAGCCAACGGCAATCGGATCAGTGGCGCTATCAGTACTTCAACCAAAGACTATATCATCAACTATCAGGATTTACAGGGAATTGGTATGACAGACAAATTGGCACTTCCAACATTAATTGCACTTTGTTCGATTGCCCTTGGAAAGCCTGTTGTCAGCAACTTGGCAGTGTTGGGAGATATAACAATTAGTGGTACAATGATAAAGGTGGATGAACTTGCCAATACACTTCAGGTGTGTCTGGATAGCGGCGCAAAGAAGGTGCTGATTCCAAGTACCTCATTTGTTGATTTTGCAAGCGTTCCGGCTGAGCTGATGAGTGCATTTCAGCTGATTCCGTATCAGAGTGCGGAAGATGCGGTGTTTAAGGCGTTGGGGGTAGAGTAAAATCGAAGATAGGAGGCTACGAATGGCTATTGAGAAGGTAATCATTCAAAATTTTAAGAAGTTTAAAAATCCGTTTGAAGTAAAATTTAATGAAAATATCAATCTTCTGGTTGGTGATAATGAATCTGGAAAATCTACTATTCTTGAAGCCATTCATGTGGCTTTAACGGGTATGTATGCTGGTCGAAATATTAGAAATCAGCTATCAACATATTTATTTAATAGAGAAGCAGTTGAGGAATACCTGGCATCAGTGGAAAATGGACAACCGATTGCACCTCCAGAAATAATGATTGAGTTATATTTCAAAAGTGGAACATTGCCTGAATATGAAGGAAATGGTAATTCCGAAAAAAGTGATGGTATAGAGGGAATCAGATTCACAATTAGTTTTTCTGATAAATTTAATTCAGAATATGAAAGTTTGCTGAAAACAGAAAAAATTACAAGTTTGCCTATTGAATTTTATGAAGCTAAATGGTTTTCTTTTAGCCGAGATGAAAAAATGCCCAGATTCATACCAATAAAGTCTGTAATGATTGATTCGTCAAATTACAGATACCAAAATGGGTCTGATGTATATATTTCCAGAGTAGTAAAGGATTTCCTTGAACCAGAGGACATAACAGCAATAACACAAGCCCATAGAAATATGATAGATGAGTTTGCACAAAATGAAGCAATTCAGTCAATCAATGAGAAAATTAGTGCAGCGTCTACTGTTATGAATGGGAAATTATCATTGAGTGCCGATCAGGGAGTTCAAAATTCTTGGGAGTCAAGTTTGGTTACGCAGGTGGATGGAATCCCGTTTGCTCATGCTGGAAAAGGTGCACAATGTATCATAAAAACACAATTAGCTTTAAGTCATAAACAGGCAGAAAAAGCAAGTATTATTTTGATTGAAGAACCTGAAAGTCATTTGTCTTTTTCTCGATTAAGCGAACTAATGGGAGTTATTGAAAAGGCTGCATCTGGTAGACAAATTATAGCATCAACGCATAGTAGCTTTGTCGCTAATAAACTCGGACTGGAAAATTTAATTTTGCTTTCAGGCGATAATTGTTGCTCGATGCAATCGCTCAAAAAGGAAACTTTTGAATTTTTCAAAAAAGTGGCAGGTTATGATACACTGCGATTGATTCTTTGTAAAAAATCAATCTTAGTAGAGGGCGATTCAGATGAGCTGGTTGTTCAGCGGGCATATATGGATACTCATGAGGGGCGGCTTCCTATCCAAGATGGAATAGATGTAATGACCGTAGGTGGGGTGACATTTAAGCGGTATCTTGAAATTGCACAGACACTAAACAAAGAAACAGCTGTTGTTACGGATAATGATGGAAATATTGAAGCTGTTAAGAAAAAGTACAAAGAATATGAAGAAATACAATGTATTCATATATGTGTTGATGAGGTAGTGGATACAGGTGATTTGAAACTGTCAGGTAAGGATTTTAATTATAATACCTTAGAACCGAAAATATTAAAAGAAAATGGACGAGAAGCAATGAACAATATTTTTGGAACTAACTACGATACGGATGATGAGATGCACAAATATATGCACGCTCATAAGACGGATTGTGCCATAGCAATTTTTGAATCGGCTACGAAAATTAAATATCCTGAGTATATAATGAGGGCGATAAAAAATGAGTAGTCTAATTATTGCGGCGGCAGGGGCAGGAAAAACAACATTTCTTGTAAAGAAGGCATTAGAGATTTCTGAAAATGTTTTGATAACAACTTATACCGATGCTAATGAACAAAGCATTAGAGACAAATTTTACGAAATAAATGGTTGTATTCCATCCAATGTAACTATTATGCCGTGGTTTTCGCTGTTAATCAAGCATGGTATACGACCTTACCAAAGCTATCTTATAAATAATAGGGTATCCGGTGTGTTATTAGTGAATAAGGCAGATAAAAATTTGTTGAGACTAAAGGATACAAATGAGAAAAAATATGTCACGGCTTCCGGTAATGTATATTCAAATATGATTTCAAAATTGCCCTGTGTTTTGGACGAATTATCGAATGGATGTGTATTTCGCAGAATACGAAAAATTTTTTCTTATGTTTTTGTAGATGAAATACAAGATTTTGTCGGATATGATTTAGAAGTTATAAAAAAGTTGCATGAGGTTGGTTGCAACATGACTTTAGTAGGAGATCCTCGTCAGACGACGTATCGAACTCATTACGAAGCAAAATATAAAAAATATGCAGGTGGGAAAATAGTAATTTTTGTGCAGGATAATATTGCCGGAATGAATATTGATACCACAACATTATCGACATCTCATAGAAATAATCAGATTATATGTGATCTTGCAAATCAGATGTATCCTGATATGAAGCCATGCGATTCTGCCATGAATGAAAAAACGGGACATGATGGAATATTTTGGGTTCACGAGAATGATATTGATAAATATGTAGATATATATAATCCTGTTCAGTTGCGGTATGATAAAAGAACCAAGGTAAATCCCATCCCAAAAACGATGAATTTTGGATTGTCCAAGGGACTTACTTTTAATAGAGTCTTGATTTACCCGACGAAACCAATGCTGGATTGGTTGTCAGGAAAGTCCAAAGACATGAAGGATGAAAGTCTTTCTAAGTTTTATGTTGCAGTGACGAGAGCACGGTATAGTGTGGCTTTTGTATACAAGACAAAACGACTTCCAACTAACGATATTGGAACAAAGTGGACACCTGATGTATTGGAATAAATAATAGATTACACGACAAGAAGTAATTTAGTTGTTATAAGTAATAATACTGTGTATTGGGCATAATCTAAGTTTCGCTAAGTTTCGCTAAGTTTCGCTTATGTAGGTGTCTGAGGGAAATTCGATAGTTAAAACATGAAAAAAAGCACTGAAAACCGTTTGATTATTGGTTTTACAGTGCTTTTTCTTTTACTAAAGAGAAAAAAAGCAGTGAATTTAAGTTTTGCTAAGTTTCACTGAGTTCTGATTTTACAGACCGCCATTGTTTCTTAGGCTCATATTTCCCACACCCGTCACAAGTCTGTGGCCAGTTGATTTTCCATTCAAAATATTCATCTCTGGTAATCTCACCGG
>ENA-ORTL01000836-ORTL01000836.1-human-gut-metagenome-genome-assembly--contig:-NODE-836-length-17813-cov-8.92978_pt1 | contig 17813 bp, 9 predicted proteins | sample MGYA00241916_ERZ509196 | MGnify/ENA primary metagenome ERZ509196 (study PRJEB26280, sample SAMEA2338844) | human gut metagenome | biome: human gut; feature: human-associated habitat; material: faeces...
TGACAGGTTCCTGGTGGATCATTCTGATCCCCGGACTTTTCCTGATCACCACAGTACTCTGCCTGACCAATATAGGAAACGCCTGCAGAGAGCAGACAAACAGAAAAGAAAGTAATTTTTAAAATTTAACGGAAATCCCGCTGTCTTGTTGCTGATTTGTCTGAGTTATGGTATTATATAGTTATATTCAGCTAATATATACAAAAAAAACTATAAAAACAAGGCAGGAGTGGTCAAAATGTATCAGGAAGAATACAAACGCTGGTTGGCAGCAGATCTGCAGGATGCGGATCTTAATCCGGAGTTATCCAAAATCGAAGGAAACGATGAAGAGATCAAAGATCGTTTCGCAGTAGCGCTGAAATTCGGAACAGCCGGACTTCGCGGAGTTCTCGGAGCCGGAACCAACCGTATGAATATTTATGTAGTTCGCCAGGCAACACAGGGACTTGCGAACTGGGTAAAAACACAGGGCGGTAATCAGACAGTAGCCATCAGCTATGACAGCCGTCTTAAGAGTGATGTATTTGCAAAAACAGCAGCAGGCGTACTGGCGGCAAATGATATCAATGTCAGAATTTATGACGCACTGATGCCTGTACCTGCACTTTCCTTTGCAACACGTTACTATGAATGCAATGCAGGTATTATGGTAACAGCATCCCACAACCCGGCTAAGTACAACGGATACAAAGCATACGGTCCTGACGGATGCCAGATGACAGACGATGCAGCTGCCATTGTATATGAAGAGATCCAGAAAACAGACGTACTTACAGGTGCGAAATATATGTCCTTCGCAGAAGGCGTAGAACAGGGAAAGATTCGTTTTGTAGGAGATGACTGCAAGCAGGCTCTCTATGAAGCTATCGAATCCCGTCAGGTTCGTCCGGGTCTCTGCAAGACAGCAGGACTGAAACTGGTTTACAGCCCGTTAAACGGATCAGGACTTGTACCTGTAACTCGGGTATTAAAAGATATCGGAATTACAGATATCACAATCGTTCCGGAACAGGAATATCCGAACGGATACTTCACAACCTGCAGCTATCCGAACCCGGAAATCTTTGCAGCTCTGGAGCTTGGATTAAACCTCGCAAAAGAAACAGGTGCAGACTTAATGCTTGCAACTGATCCGGATGCAGACCGTGTTGGTATCGCAATGAAATGCCCGGATGGTTCCTATGAACTGGTAACAGGTAATGAGGTAGGTGTACTCCTTCTTGACTATATCTGTGCAGGCCGCATTGAAAAAGGCACAATGCCAAAGAACCCGGTAGCAGTGAAATCCATTGTTTCCACACCACTTGCAGATGCAGTGGCAGAGCACTATGGAGTAGAACTCAGAAGCGTACTTACAGGATTCAAGTGGATCGGCGATCAGATCGCACAGCTTGAAGCAGCAGATGAAGTAGACAGATTTATCTTCGGATTTGAAGAGAGCTACGGATACCTTGCAGGACCATATGTACGTGACAAGGATGCTGTTATCGGATCTATGCTGATCTGTGAAATGGCTGCATATTACAGAAGCATCGGAAGTTCCCTGAAACAGAGAATGGAAGAGATTTATGCACAGTACGGACGTTACCTGAACAAAGTAGACAGCTTTGAATTCCCGGGATTAAGCGGAATGGATAAGATGTCAGCTCTGATGCAGGGACTTCGTGACAAACCTCTCACAGAGATCGCAGGTCATACTATAGTAAAAGTAACAGATTACCAGAAACCGGAAGAAACAGGACTTCCTGCAGCAAACGTACTGATCTACAAGCTGGATAACGGCGAGACAGTAGTTGTCCGCCCATCTGGAACAGAACCAAAGATCAAGATCTATTACACAACTCTCGGCAAGAACCTGGAAGAGGCAGAAGCTGAGAAAGAGAAGCTTGCAGAAGCATTAAAACCGATCATGGCATAAGCAATTGTAAGCAGAACTGAATAAAATATACCAAACCGGAAAGGCTGTGCTCATTGGAGGTGCAGTCTTTCTTTTTGTAACCCGCAGGGGCCTTACTGTTACTGTGAACGGAGTGAACAGTAACGACTTACTTGATTCGATTAAATAGGATTGATATAATTAACACTCTTTGCTACAATAAAAAACAGCGAAAATTAGAATAAGACTGCTTATAAATGAAAGGAAAACATACGATGGAAGAATATGAAGTAATCAGCATCCCGGTATCTGACGGAACAGAACGGGATTTTGCGATCATGGATACCTTTGAATTTGAAGGACAGGGATATCTGGCAGTTTCTCTGATCGAAGGAGATGAGATCCAGGAAGGCGTTTACATTTACCGTTACCACAATGCAGAAGATGGAGATGTTGTGGTAGAGCAGATCACTTTGCCTGCAGAATACAAAAAGGTGACAAAATTTTACGAACAGATGTAAGCAAAAAAATATCTCGAAAAGAACCTGCATCTTGTGATAAAATAAAAAAGAAAATCAAATTTTGATCAATAAAAACAGGAGGAAAAAACGATGGAAAAATCAACCGTTTATTTTACTGATTTCAGATGTCCGGTTGGCACCAGCCAGCTTGATAAACTGAAGAAACTCTGCGTTACAGCCGGAATCAAAGACATTGATATGGATGGAAAATTCGTGGCTATTAAAATGCATTTCGGAGAACTTGGCAATCTGGCTTTCCTGCGCCCAAATTACGCAAAAGCAGTAGCTGATCTCTGTAAAGAGCAGGGAGGACTTCCGTTCCTCACAGACTGCAACACTCTTTATCCGGGAAGCCGTAAGAATGCACTGGAGCATCTGGAGTGCGCAAATCTCAACGGATTTAACAGCATTTCAACAGGATGCCAGATCATCATCGGTGATGGCTTACGCGGTACAGACGAAGTAGAAGTACCGGTAGTTAACGGTGAATATTGTCAGACTGCACTGATCGGACATGCGATCATGGATGCAGATATTTTTATCAGCTTAAGCCACTTCAAAGGTCATGAAGCAACCGGCTTCGGCGGTGCTCTCAAGAACATCGGAATGGGATGCGGAAGCCGCGCTGGTAAGATGAAACAGCATGCCAGCGGAAAACCTGCAGTAAATGAAGAACTCTGCCGCGGATGCCGTCGCTGCGCGAAAGAGTGCGGAAGTGATGCGATTACATATCCGAATAAAAAAGCAGTCATTGATTATGATAAATGTAAAGGCTGCGGCCGTTGTATCGGAGCCTGTGGTTTTGATGCAGTATACAATCCAAACAGCAGTGCGAATGAACTTCTTGACCGTAAGATGGCAGAATATGCACAGGCAGTCTGTCATGGCCGTCCGCATTTCCATGTAGCACTTGTTCAGGATATCAGCCCGAACTGTGACTGCCATTGCGAAAATGATGCACCAATCCTTCCTGATATCGGAATGTTTGCAAGCTTTGACCCGGTTGCTCTGGACCAGGCCTGCGCAGATGCCTGTCTGAAAGCAACTCCGATCGAGAACAGCCAGCTTGGAGAACATCTGGCAAAACCTGACTGGCATTGCCACCACGACCATTTCAAAGATTCCAACCCGAACATTGAATGGCAGGCAACACTGGATCAGGCAGAGAAGATTGGTCTGGGAACCAGACAGTATGAACTGAAGATTGTGAAATAATATGTTTGTCAGCAGTGGAAAATAAATGCGAAAAAGTAATAAACAAAAAGGACCGGATGAATGAACTATATTGTCTTTGACCTGGAATGGAATCAGAATCCTTCGGGAAAGAAAACACGTAACGACAGGCTTCCATTTGAGATTATCGAGATTGGGGCTGTAAAAGTAAACAGCAAAAAAGAAATAACGGATCATTTTCACCGACTGATCAAACCACAGGTCTATAAATGGATTCATGACAGCATCCATGAGGTAATTCATGTAGATTATAAAGATCTTATGAAAGGAGTGCCCTTTGAGCAGGCAGTCAGGGAATTTATTGACTGGTGCGGAGAAGACTGGTACTTTTTTACCTGGGGAAATCAGGACGTGATGGAACTTCAGAGAAATATGAAGTTCTATGGCCTGCTGGATCTGCTTCCCGGACCTGTGACCTATTATGATGTGCAGAAACTATACAGTATCAGTTATGATGACGGTACACACAGGTGTGCATTGGAGCATGCGATCGATGAGCTGAAAATAGAGAAATCCAGGGGATTTCACCGGGCGCTTGCAGATGCCTGGTATACAGCGAAAGTTCTGGAGAAAATAAATAACATAATCATCATCAATCATCCGTCACTGGATGTTTACCAGAATCCAAAGAAGAAAAAAGACGAGATACATATTTCCTATCCGGATCATGACAAATATGTATCCAGAGAATTTGCCACAAGAGAGAGAATCATGAAAGACCGCGAGGTGACCAGCACCAGATGTCCGGTCTGTCATCTGCCTGCAAAGCGCAAACTCCGATGGTTTATGAATAATCCAAAGGTTTATTACAGCATATCCAATTGTGAAGAACATGGACTGATAAGAGGCAAGATCCGCATCCGAAAAACAGAAGATGAGAAATATTTCGCTGTGAAGACATTGCGTTTTACAGATACAGAAGAAGCAGAGGAACTTCGTGAAAGAAAAGAAGTCCTCCGCCTCAGGCGAAAACTAAAAAGAAGCGTTGAGAAGGAAATCTGAAAGGATCTCCTTTTCATATTGCATTCCATATCCGACCATATGGCCGTCTAAATAATATTTACTTTTAATTCGTTTTGGACCGACAGAATTGTTCAGAAGTTTCTGCTTCTTTACAAGCTGGCTCACATCGGTTCCTGTGGGGACAGTTACGTACACATGCCTCATATAATAGAAGGAACACAGATTATTCCAGTCCTTTAACAGGTGCTTTTCGCATGGGAGAAATACTGCCGGTACCGGATCGGTATCTATATTCAAGTCTACTTTTTCAAAATTGTCGAAGCCGTAATCCAGCAAAGAAGTTGTGTCAGGAAAAGCACCGTTTGTAGAATTCAGCACAACTGCAATGAGAATGGAATTTCCTCTCTTGGCATAGGTGACAAGCGTACTTCCCGCTGCATCGGTGTATCCGGTCTTTCCTCCCAGAACCCCATCGTATGCATAAGACTGTCCGGGCATCATCTTATGGTGATTGAGAAGATAACGGGTTTCAGACTGCTTATTAGTCGGAGGAATCTCATAAACCTGTGTGGTCACAAATTTACGGAATCTGGGATTATACCAGGCTGCCTTAGCAATCTTCATCATATCACCTGCGGTGGTATAATGCGTCTCATCCGGAAGACCATTTGGATTATTAAAATGGGTGTTCTTACAGCCAAGCTGAGCTGCCCTCTGGTTCATCAGTTCAACAAACTTCTTTACAGAACCGCTTGTTTTTTCTGCCAGAGCAAGAGCCATCTCATTGGCGGATTCCAGCATCAGAGCCATCAGGGCCTGCTCTACTGTGAAAACCTCTCCTGTTTCTGCGTAAATGCTGGAGCTTCCGGCTTCAATCCCATAAGCCGCTTCCTGCGACATGGTGATCGTATCGTCCATATTCAGATGTTCACAGGCCAGAAGAGCGGTCATGATCTTAGTGATACTGGCGGGATATAGCTTATCCTTGGCATTCTTGGAATAAAGAATAGTATCAGTGACTGCATCCATCAGCACTGCGGACTGTCCCTCGATATTAGGACCTGTGGGCCATCCTTTGACAGAATCGATATCTGAGGCCTGTGAATAGGTTTCTGAATGACCGGCTTCAGGAGTGGCAGAGGTCTCGGCAGCGTAAGTGACTGCAGGCTGGGAGGTCAGAATCCCTGCACAAAGCATTCCGGTGAGTAAACGCTTCATTAATTTATGAAATTTTATTTTAAACATTTGAAATTACCCTTCATTAAATATACATAATAGTTGCTTTCCATATCCTGGTACATCGTTTTCGAAATAACTATACCACTCACTTGTCTGCGAATCCGATTGCACAGGTCTAAAAGCCTCAGCGTAGCCCGCTACGCCTGCGTTTTTATACCAGCACACTCGAATCCGCATCCTACGCGATTGGTATAGTTATTTACGAAACGATGTACTGGTTCATTGTTTTAAATGACGTTCGGACAAAATATTCTACCTTATTATATCATTAATTACAATGCCTGTGTAAAATTTATATGATAGTATGTTAACAGTGTGTTACTGTTCACACACCACTATCCCGCGAGGTGTTTTGGCTACGTTACTGTGAACGGAGTGAACAGTAACAGGATTACCCTAATATTCAAAAAAATACTTGACACAGTGAATTTCGTGACCTTATAATGAATCCGCATAGTTAAATAAATGATATGTCCACAAAAACGTTGATGGAGAGAGTAACTGCAGGGGAAAGCTGGCAGCGAACCGGGGAGGGTGTGAGCCCGGTGGTGAGTAAATGCAGTGAAGATCACTCCGGAGTTGCAGCTCTGAAGGGTGTACAGACAGGTAAGAGCTGACGGAAATCCCCGTTAAAAGATTCGTGTATCGGCAGAGGATGCCCGTACAATGTAACAGGTGGTATAGCGAACGTCAATAAACCTTCGTCCTTTTACAAAAGGGGCGATTTTTTTGTTTTATAGGATAAAGATGAGTACTCTTAATGGTAGACGCCTTTATCCTATAAAACAAAAAAGATCAAAGGCTTATTTTCGTTCTTAAAGGACACTGGAAATATTTTTCAGCGTATATAAACGTCCTGCATATTTTCAGGTGTCTGATACAAATAATTTAAACAGGAGGTAAATTACTGTGTACCAGAAAGTTGATACGAACTTAAACTTTGTAGACCGTGAGAAAAAAGTAGAAGAATTCTGGAAAGAAAACCATATCTTTGAGAAAAGTATGGAGAACAGAAAAGAAGGAGAAACCTATACATTCTATGATGGACCGCCCACTGCAAATGGCAAACCGCACATCGGCCATGTACTTACCCGCGTTATCAAGGATATGATTCCGAGATACCGTACAATGAAGGGCTACATGGTTCCGCGTAAAGCAGGATGGGATACCCACGGACTTCCGGTAGAGCTGGAAGTAGAGAAGAAACTTGGTCTGGATGGCAAAGAGCAGATCGAAGAATACGGTATGGAGCCATTCATCAAACAGTGTAAGGAAAGCGTCTGGAAATACAAAGGAATGTGGGAGGATTTCTCCTCTACTGTTGGTTTCTGGGCTGATATGGAACATCCATACGTAACTTACTATGACGATTATATTGAATCCGAATGGTGGGCATTAAAAGAAATCTGGAACAAGAAGCTTCTGTATAAAGGCTTCAAAATCGTTCCTTACTGTCCAAGATGCGGTACCCCTCTTTCCGCACAGGAAGTATCCCAGGGATACAAAACTGTAAAAGAGCGCTCCGCAGTTGTAAGATTCAAGGTTGTTGGTGAAGATGCATACTTCCTTGCATGGACAACAACACCATGGACACTTCCGTCCAACGTTGCACTCTGCGTAAACCCGGATGAGACTTACTGCAAAGTAAAGGCAGCAGACGGATATACCTATTATATGGCAGAAGCACTCCTTGACAAAGTCCTTGGCAAGCTTGCAAAAGAAGAAGGCGAGAAAGCATATGAAGTTCTGGAAACCTACAAAGGAACAGACCTGGAATACAAAGCATACGAGCCGCTTTTTGCATGTGCAGGAGAGGCAGCAGCAAAACAGAAAAAGAAAGCTCATTTCGTAACCTGTGATAACTACGTTACTATGAGTGATGGTACAGGTATCGTTCACATCGCACCTGCATTCGGTGAAGACGACAGCAGAATCGGACGTAACTATGAACTGCCATTCGTACAGTTCGTAGACGGACAGGGTAACCTGACAAAAGAGACACCATACGCAGGCGTTTTCGTAAAGAAAGCAGATCCTATGGTCCTCACAGATCTGGACAAAGAAGGCAAGCTCTTCGATGCTCCGAAATTCGAGCATGATTATCCACACTGCTGGAGATGTGACACACCACTGATCTACTATGCAAGAGAATCCTGGTTCATCAAGATGACAGCAGTTAAGGATGACCTGATCAGAAATAACAATACAATCAACTGGATCCCTGAGAGCATCGGTAAAGGACGTTTCGGCGACTGGCTTGAAAACGTTCAGGACTGGGGTATCAGCCGTAACCGTTACTGGGGAACTCCACTGAACATCTGGCAGTGTGAATGCGGACATATGCATTCCATCGGAAGCCGTCAGGAGTTATTCGAGATGAGTGGTGATGAGAGAGCCAAGACAGTAGAGCTTCACCGCCCATACATCGATGAGATCACACTGAAGTGTCCGGAGTGCGGTGGAGAAATGCATCGTGTACCGGAGGTTATTGACTGCTGGTTCGACTCAGGAGCAATGCCTTTCGCACAGCATCATTATCCATTTGAAAACAAAGAATTATTTGAGCAGCAGTTCCCTGCAAACTTTATCTCCGAGGCAGTAGACCAGACCCGTGGATGGTTCTACTCACTCCTTGCAGAATCCACACTGCTCTTCAACAAAGCACCATACAAGAACGTAATCGTTCTGGGACATGTTCAGGATGAGAACGGACAGAAGATGAGTAAGTCCAAAGGAAATGCAGTTGATCCATTCGATGCACTGAACAAATACGGCGCAGATGCCATCAGGTGGTACTTCTACATCAACAGTGCTCCATGGCTTCCGAACCGTTTCCACGGCAAGGCAGTAGTAGAGGGACAGCGTAAATTCATGAGCACACTGTGGAATACTTACGCATTCTTTGTATTATATGCAGACATCGACAACTTCGACCCGACCAAATATGAACTGAACTATGACCAGCTTCCTGTTATGGACAAATGGCTCCTCAGCAGATTAAACACAACAGTTCAGGCAGTTGACAATGACCTGGCTAACTACAAAATCCCGGAAGCAGCAAGAGCACTCCAGGAATTCGTAGATGAGATGAGTAACTGGTATGTAAGAAGAAGCCGTGAACGTTTCTGGGCAAAGGGAATGGAGCAGGATAAGATCAATGCTTACATGACTCTGTACCATGCACTGGTAACCATCGCCAAGACAGCAGCTCCGATGATCCCGTTCATGACAGAAGACATCTATCAGAACCTGGTAAGAAGCGTGGATAAAGATGCTCCGGAGAGTATCCATCTCTGCGACTTCCCAACTGTAAACGAAGCATGGATCGACAAAGATCTGGAAGCAGACATGAAAGAGCTTCTGGAGATCGTAGTTCTGGGACGTGCCTGCAGAAATACAGCAAACATCAAGAACCGTCAGCCGATCGGAACCATGTATGTAAAAGCTGAGAAGAAAATGAGTGAATTCTACACTGACATCATCGCAGATGAACTGAATGTCAAAGAAGTAAAATTCGCAGATGATGTAGAATCCTTTATCTCCTACAGCTTCAAACCACAGCTTCGTACAGTAGGACCGAAATACGGTAAGCTCCTTGGAGGAATCAGACAGGCTCTCACAGACATCAATGGAACAGCAGCAATGAACGAACTGAGAACCAACGGTGTCCTGAAACTGGATATCAACGGAAACGATGTAGAGCTTACAGAAGAAGACCTTCTTATTGAAACAGCACAGACAGAAGGCTATGTATCCGAATCTGACGGTGAAACATCCGTAGTCCTTGATACAAACCTGACACCTGAACTGATCGAAGAGGGATTCGTACGTGAGATCATCAGCAAGATCCAGACCATGCGTAAGGAAGCCGGCTTCGAAGTTATGGACAAGATCGTAGTATACGCTCACGGAAACGACAAGATTCAGGATGTCATGAAAGCACACGAAGATGAGATCAAGTCAGAAGTACTTGCAGACGAAATGGTACTTGGCGAGACCGATGGTTATGTGAAAGAGTGGAACATCAACAAAGAAGCAGTAACTATGGGTGTTAAGAAACTGTAATTGACAACATTCGGTCAATTACTGACAAGGTACTGATAAGTTACAGGTATTTCACAGGAAATATACTACTTTCGCAATGCACGATAACAAAAAAACGTTATAAAATTCGGCAATTATTACACATGACAGACTGTCGAAAAAAGAGTATCATTATCTTTGACAGTCTGATTTCAGAGAGGAAATTGGAGGCGGAGATTCTTTGCCCCCAATTTCTCTGATATGAGAAAACAGAAGAGTTGACGGAATGAAGAGGTTCACCGGCAATATCCGCAAGGTGTATTGCTGAGAATAAAGTGAACAGTGAAACCATTACGGGAGGTATGAAATGACAAACGAAATGTTCAAGAAAGAGGCATTCAAGAAAAGCGTAAAAGACAACGTAAAATTCCTCTATCGAAAAACAATTGAAGAAGCTACACAGGAGCAGATTTTCCAGGCAGTAAGCTACTCTGTAAAAGACGTTATCATTGATAACTGGCTTGCAACACAGAAAGCTTATGACGAACAGGATCCGAAGATCGTATACTATATGTCCATGGAATTCCTGATGGGACGTGCTCTCGGAAACAACCTGATCAACCTTTGCGCTTACGGTGAAGTAAAAGAAGCTCTCGAAGAGCTGGGATTTGATCTTAACTGTATTGAAGATCAGGAACCGGATCCGGCACTTGGAAACGGTGGTCTGGGAAGACTGGCTGCATGCTTCCTTGATTCTCTCGCAACTTTAAATTACGCAGCATATGGCTGCGGAATCCGTTACCACTACGGAATGTTCAAACAGAAAATCCAGAACGGTTATCAGATCGAGGTACCGGATAACTGGTTAAAGAACGGCTATCCATTCGAACTGCGTCGTCCGGAATATGCCAAGGAAGTACACTTCGGCGGATATGTAAGAGTAGAGTACGATCCTGAAAAGGGCGGAAACAAATTTATCCACGAAGGATATCAGGCTGTAAAAGCCATTCCTTATGATATGCCGATCACAGGATATGACAATGATGTAGTAAACACACTTCGTATCTGGGATGCAGAGCCGATCGTAGACTTCGAGCTTGATTCCTTTGACAAAGGTGATTACAAGAAAGCAGTAGAGCAGGAGAACCTTGCCCGCAATATCGTAGAAGTTCTTTATCCGAATGACAATCATTATGCAGGTAAAGAGCTGAGACTGAAACAGCAGTACTTCTTTGTATCTGCAAGCCTCCAGGCAGCAATTGCCAAATACAAAAAGAAACATGACGATATCCATAAATTATATGAAAAAGTAACATTCCAGATGAACGATACACATCCGACTGTAGCAGTAGCAGAGTTAATGCGTATCCTCATGGACGAAGAAGGACTCGGATGGGATGAAGCATGGGAAGTAACAACCAAATCTGTTGCTTACACAAACCATACTATCATGTCCGAAGCACTTGAGAAATGGCCGATCGAGCTCTTCTCCAGACTGCTTCCGCGTGTATACCAGATCATCGAAGAGATCAACCGTCGTTTCATCCTTGAGATTCAGGCAAAATATCCGGGAAATTATGAGAAGATCAAAAAGATGGCAATCATCTATGACGGACAGGTTAAGATGGCTCACCTTGCAATCGCAGCAGGCTACTCTGTAAACGGTGTTGCACGCCTTCATACAGAGATCCTGAAGAATCAGGAATTAAAAGACTTCTATGAAATGATGCCTGAGAAATTCAACAACAAGACAAACGGTATCACTCAGAGACGTTTCCTGCTCCACGCAAACCCACTCCTTGCAGACTGGATCACAGAGCATATCGGACCGGACTGGGTCACAGACCTTCCGCAGTTAAAGAAACTTGCAGTTTATGCTGATGATGAGAAAGCACTCCAGGAATTCATGAACATTAAGTTCAAGAACAAAGAGCGTCTGGCTAAATACATCCTTGAGCACAATGGCGTAGAAGTAGACCCGCACTCCATCTTCGATGTACAGGTTAAGAGACTTCACGAGTACAAACGCCAGCTCCTGAACATCCTGCATGTTATCTATCTGTACAACCAGATCAAGATGCATCCGGAAATGGAATTCTATCCAAGAACATTCATCTTCGGTGCAAAAGCATCCGCAGGTTACGCAACAGCCAAGAAGATCATCAAACTCATCAACTCCGTAGCAGATGTAGTAAACAACGACGCTTCCATCAACGGCAAGATCAAAGTTGTATTCATCGAAAACTACAGAGTATCCAACGCTGAGTGGATCTTCGCAGCAGCAGACGTTTCCGAGCAGATCTCCACAGCAAGTAAAGAAGCATCCGGTACAGGTAACATGAAGTTCATGCTCAACGGTGCTCCTACACTTGGAACAATGGACGGTGCCAACGTAGAGATCGTAGAAGAAGTTGGCGCAGAAAACGCATTCATCTTCGGTTTAAGCTCCGACGAAGTAATCAACTACGAAAACAACGGCGGATACGATCCAAACGTGATCTACAACACAGACGAAGAAATCCGTCAGGTACTGATGCAGCTCATCAACGGAACCTTCTCCAATGATACAGAACTCTTCCGTGACCTGTACGATTCACTTCTCAATACAAAGAACACAGACAGAGCAGACCGCTACTTCATCCTCGCAGACTTCCGTTCCTATGCAGACGCACAGAAACGCGTAGAAGCAGCATACAGAGACGAAAAAGGCTGGGCTAAGAAAGCACTCCTTAACACAGCATGCAGCGGCAAGTTCACATCCGACAGAACCATCCAGGAATATGTAGATGATATCTGGCATCTGGATAAGGTTATTGTCAGAAAGAAATAATACACATATTTATAGAAGTAACTGCTTCTGAATAAGAACAAAAAGTCATCTGGCAGTACAGTTTATCAGGAATGTTGTACTGCCGGAACTTTTTTGATTAAATTTACATGGAAAATACAGAAAAGTTTAGGAAATACATCATCTTGTGATAAAGAAGAAAAACTTACCGTATTTGTAACAAATTATAGATTTCAGACCTGAAAAATCAAGGAAAATAAATGTTTTAGAAGTGTACGAAATTTAAAAAAAACGTAAAATTCTTGGCATTACCCTTGACAAAAACTGGTGAAAGCACTATTATTAACCATAACAGACAGATTATGTCTAGGAATCTTTACCCAAAAGAAATAGTTATATTAAGGAAAGGGGAACTATAATCATGACAAAGATTAAAAACACGAAGAAAGGCATGGCTAAGAAAACCTTAAGTATGTCTCTCGTCGTTGCAATGCTGGCAACCTCTAACGTGCCGGTTTGGGCTGCTGAATTTAGTGACGGTTCTGACACTGCAGCAGTTACATCCGAAGCCGCAACAAGCGACTTCACTGATACAGAAGCACCTGTTGTTGATGATACTACTGATGTTTCAACTGCACAGGCAGTAGAAGGTTATTCTGTAGATACAAACGAAGAATTAAAAGCAGGTGACTGGGCAACAGGACTTGTTTTCGGACCTAAAGCAGGTGTTGATGCAAAAGATGCAAAATTTGTAATTTCTGATAAAAATGGTGTAGCAGTGAAGGCAACTACTGTTGAAGTTTATAGTGGTTCTGATCTTCTTACAACCAAAGCTGTAAGTAATGGAAATATCGCAGCTGCATTAAGCAGTGTTAACGTTGGACTCGATGCATACAAAAACAGCAAACAGGTTACTGTTAAAGTTTATGTTGCTGATGAGAAAGAAGCAGTATATGAAATGACTGCAGCCGTAAATCCTGTTTCCATCGAAGATGGCAGTTGGAATGTATTTGTTAGTAGTCTGTCTGGCATTTACAATGGAAATATTCAGGTCCCACTTATTGAAGTTAAAAATTCAGCTGGAGAAAAAGCATCTTGTATTGTTAAATTTGTTGATGAAGCAGAGGCTAAGAATGTAGGAGAATATCAGGTATATGCCGAAGGTAATGACGAAGAAGGATTTACCGGAACTCTTACTAATAATGATGCATTTTATAAATATAGAATTGATCCTGCAACTCCAAATAAAGACAACTTATCTGTTGCTATTTCCGGTAATGCTACATACAATGGCGACACAAAACCAACTGTTGTTGTAACAGATAAACTTTCAGGAGCTGTTATTCCGGCATCTTTATATGATGTTGCAGTTACAAGTGGAGCTGTTGGTTCTTATACAAAAGATAATGTAACAGTAACATTAAAAGCTAACGCAGGTAATGTCGTTAATAACTTTGTTGCTGGTGTTGTACCTGCAGAGTGCGTTTCCGGTTCTTATACAGTAAGTGCTCTTGACTTAAGCAAGTTAGGTGAAAAATATACAGTAAATGTTAATGATAAGAAAACTAATGTAAATGTAGAGGCTGATGATATCACTTTTACAGATAAATCTACAGGAGCTGTTCTTGCATATAACAAAGTTATCCCGGCTGGTGTAACTATTGTTACAAGCGATAATAAAACTGTCGGAACAGGTAAAGTAACTCTGAAAGTTACAAATCCTAAGGATACAAATATTGTAGGTGAGTTCTCTACATCATTTAATGTAGTTAATGCAACTGTTACTAAAGCAGATGTAGCTGTAGCGGCTGGTACAAAGATTGGCACAACTACTTTTGCTAAAAAGACTTCTCTTGCAGATGCAGGTTTAGAAGCAGAAGTTACAAAGGCTTTAGCTAATCAGGCATATACAGGTTCCGCAATCGAACCATTAAAAGACATTTTCTCTAACCTGGTACTTGCAAAATCTGCAACTGTAGCAGATCAGAAACTTGTTCTGGGAACTGACTATGATCTTACTTATACTGATAACACAGATTCTAAAGTTGTAAGCAAGAAGTCTGCAACTATCACACTGACATTCAAAGGAAGCTATTCAGGAAAGATCAGCTACACATTTGATATTGCTCAGGCAGAAGCTACAGTAGAAGGACAGAATATCGAAGTTGTTGTTGGACAGAACAGCTATGATGTAGTTGCTAAAGTTGTTGTTGGTTCTAAAGAAGTTCCTGCAGCTGACTACACTGTAACAACAGAGAAAAAAGCAACTAAGGGAATTGGCGATACAGCTACTGGTGTTGTAGTATTCAATAACAAAAACTACATTATCAAGGGTGGCAATGTTAACGGCGAAGGATATGCATACAAGAATATTTCTTCCACAGTTGTTGCAAAGGATATCTCCAAATGCACAGGAACTGTAGAGGGAAGCTATGTATACACTGGCGAGAAGATTGAGCCTAAGTTAGTTGTTAAAGATGGCAACACAACATTAGTTGAGGGCGTTGACTACACTATCGTAAGCAAAACTGGTACAAACGCAGGTGTTGCTCATGTAACAATTAAAGGTATTGGCAATTATACAGGAACACTTACTGTTGACTATACAATTGCAAAAGCAAATCTTGCTAATGCAACTGTACTGAACGCTGCTGGCAAAGCAGATTATGATGTTGAATACATCGGAACTGCTCAGAAACCAAACGTTGCAACAGTTAAAATTGGAAACAAGGTTTTAACACCATATAACCCAGTTACCAAGACTGGTGATTACACAATTACTTATGATGAGAACGCTGTAGAAGTTGGTTCTTACAGCTTCACTATCAAAGCAGTAGCAGGAAGCAAAAATGTTGAAGGTGAATATACCGGAACATTTAAAGTTACTCCAAATCAGTTAAGCGGACATTTTGAATCCAAACTTGGTGGTAAAGCAGCTGATCCTAAGAATCCACTTGCAGTTAAAGAGACAGGTGCATATTATACAGGATCTGCAATTACCATTGACTCCTTTAAGACAAAATATGTTCTTAAAAATGATAAAGATGGTAAAGTCCTTACAGAGGGCAAAGATTACGAATTAGTATATACTGATAATGTTAATGCAGGTGTAGCTACAGTTGTTGCTTATGGCCTTGGAAATTATGCTAAGGTTGATAAAGACGGAAAGAAGAAAGCTATCGCTTCCATGACATACTATATTGAAGGCGAAGGCATTATTTCTACAGATTGGATCCAGAAGATCTCTGATGTTGAATATGCTGGCGGTCTTGCAGTTGAGCCGGAAGTAGTTGTTGTTAAACCTGGAACTAAAGAAAGACTTGTTCAGGGCAAGGACTACACCGTAACAACAGAAGTAACAAAGATTGGCAAATATACACAGGCAGATGTTACAATTACAGGTAATGGCGCTTATACAACTACTGATGCAGCTAATACAAAATTAACTATCAGCAAGAGCCTTGCATGGAATGTAACAAAGAAAGATCTTGCAAATACTACAATCTCTGTAGATTCTGAAAGCAAGAAAGTTACTGTTATGAACGGTACTGTAGTTGTTCCATCCAGCGAATATGATGTAGCATTCAGTGAAGATGGAAAGAAAGTAACTGTTACAGCTAAAGCTGACAGCAAATACTACACAGGTTCTAAAGTACAGGATGTTGATGTTGCAACAGTTGGTGCTCCGGTTATCTCCGATGTTAAGGTTGTTGGTAACAAAGCAACTGTAGTTCTTTCTGAGGATGTTGATAATGCTACAGGTTATGATTATGTAATTTCTACAGATCGTGACTGCATCACAAATAAGAACTATACATCTATCAGCAAAAACCAGGTACAGACTTCTACTACATTCAAATATGTAGATAAAGGTGTTTACTATGCATACTGCCACGCTTGGAAACGTGATGAAAATGGTAAGAAAGTATTTGGCGAATGGTCTAATGCTTATCCATTCTCTGTAACAGCAATCACACCAGATGCTCCGGTTATCACAGATGTCAAAGTAAGCGGATCTACAATCAAAGTAACATATAAAGCAGCTGCTAACGCAACTGGTTATGATGTAGTTCTTGGAACATCCTCCAAGAAAGAAAACGGTGAGACACGTCCGTATCACTATGGCGATCACAAAGTACTGAACCTTAAAGAAGGTACAGTAACAGCTACATTCAAGAATGTACCAAAGGGCACATGGGTAGTTGGAATGCATGCATTCAACAGAACATCTGAAGATGGAAGCAAGGTATTCAGCTCATGGTCAAACCTGAAAAAGGCTACTGTTAAATAATCTATTTGGGTAAATAATACAGATTCCTAAAAAGAGGGCTCCGGTCATTGCGACCGGAGTCTTTCTTTTTAGGAGTTTTTTCCACATTCCCGGATAATCCTATGGTATAATCAACATACAGACCATTACTTAAAATATCTCTATATGAAAGGAAGTTATGTATGAAGAAAAGAAAATCATGTTTTATCTGGCTCTTATGTATTCTTCTCCTGATCACAGCGTTGCCTGTTGTAGATTTTACAGAGGTCCAGGCAGCATCCGTCAATAGCACTTTTACCGGCTGGAAAACCTCTGGTGGAAAAAAATATTATTATAAAAATGGCAAAAAGCTGACAGACCTGCACAAAATCGGTAAGTATTATTACTGTTTTGCAGTAGACGGTACCATGCTTACAGGGTGGCATTGTATTCATAACCGTTTCAGGTATTTTGGCAAACAGACCGGAAGAATGCGTATCAATCAGACTGTAAATGGACGAAAGATTAACAGTAAGGGGGTCTGGACTCCTGTTGTTGTACTGGATCCGGGGCATTCCGCTGTCGTTGCCGGCGGTTATGAGCCCCTTGGTCCTGGTTCCGGTCAATTAAAGGAGAAAGATACTTCCGGAACTCAGGGTGTTGCTACAGGTGTGGAGGAATATAAACTTAACCTGAATATCGGTCTCCAGTTAAGAACTCTTCTTCAGAAAAGAGGGTTTAAGGTAATAATGACCCGAACCAACAGTAAAGTAGCTCTCAGTTGTATTGACCGCGCAAAAGTGGCAAATAAGGCAAATGCAGATGCGTATATCCGTATCCATGCCAATGGAAGTGATAATTCTTCTATCAGTGGAGCACTGACTATCTGTACAACCAGAAACAGTCCTTATATTTCAT
>ENA-ORTL01000841-ORTL01000841.1-human-gut-metagenome-genome-assembly--contig:-NODE-841-length-17616-cov-2.76317_pt1 | contig 17616 bp, 19 predicted proteins | sample MGYA00241916_ERZ509196 | MGnify/ENA primary metagenome ERZ509196 (study PRJEB26280, sample SAMEA2338844) | human gut metagenome | biome: human gut; feature: human-associated habitat; material: faeces...
ATTAAACGGAAAACATATTGGTAATTGTTCTTTGAGTCCAATAGGTAACTATAAAAGATATTCTCATAGGTGTGAAGTGGCAATTGCTTTATATCAGGAATTTTGCGGATATGGTATTGGAAAAAGTATGCTGGAAAATGTGCTTGAAGTTGCAAAAGGATTAGGATTTGAGCAAGCGGAACTTGAAGTTATTTCCGACAATAGAAATGCCATTGCTCTATATGAAAAACTTGGTTTTAAGAAATATGGTTCATTTCCTGATAATATGAAATATGCAAATGGAGAATATGCTTCGGCGGATTGGATGATGAAAAAATTGTAGTATCTTGTAATACAATAAAAATTTCAAGACGTAAATATAAGAGATAAACAAATAAGTAAAAGTGAACAGTATATTAAATCAAAATTGGATGGAAACAGATACATAGAGTCGGAAGTAAAAAAATATTCTAGACAATTTATTTCCGCAATAACAGTTAACATGGAAAGATGTTTATAAGAGGAATAGAAAGTTCTTATGAAACCAAATAAATTTATACAAACTATAGAAATAGACTGGAATAAAATTCCGGAACATTCTTATTTAAGAAATATTTCTGTTTTGAGGAACTTAAAACATTTGGAATTTAACAGTAATATTACATTTTTTGCAGGAGAAAACGGAAGTGGTAAATCGACTTTGTTAGAGGCAATCGCAGTGGCTTATGGATTTAATCCGGAGGGTGGAACAAAGAATTACATATTTGAAACTTACCATGATGTATCAGAATTAAGTGAGGCAATTTACATTTCCAAAGGCTTTAAAAAACCGGAAAGCGGTTATTTTTTTCGTGCAGAAAGCTTCTTTAATGTAGCGTCAAAGGCGGAAGAATATGATGCGTTTAATCCTAATGGACCTTCTTATGGAGGGAGAAGTTTGCATTGCCAGTCCCATGGCGAAAGCTTTTTAAGTTTCTTTCAGACGTTTCAAAAGCAGGGGATTTATATTTTAGATGAACCGGAAGCGGCGTTGTCACCCCAGCGTCAGCTAACTTTATTTATGCAGATAGCACAGAAAGCAAAGGAGGGTTCTCAATTTTTGATCGCCTCACATTCTCCTATTTTATTGGGATTGCCGGAGGCTGAAATTTTATCTTTTGATGGAAATACGATTGAAAAAATTTCTTATGAAGATACAGAGAGTTATGCTATAACGAAAATGTTTATAAACAATCGAGAGGTTTTAATAAAACATTTACTGGAATAATAAAAATTATACAACTTTGGTTGAAAAAGATAAAATTTTATGATATATCTTTACTGCTGAGAAAAGGAGGACTTATGATTAGAAAATTATCAGAGAAAGATATGAATGAGATTAGTGAAATTTGGCTTTCTGCAAATCTTCAAGCGCACGATTTTGTTCCGGATTCCTACTGGACGGAAAATCTTCCATTTGTAAAAGAAATGCTGCCAAAGGCAGAAGTCTACGTATATAAAGACGAAGAAAGAAAAGAAATCGCAGGATTTATTGGAATAAATGAGGATTACATAGAAGGGATTTTTGTAAAGAGTGATGCTCGTTCAAAAGGGATTGGAAAAGCGTTATTAGATTATGCAAAGACATTAAAAAGTCATTTATACTTACATGTATATGAGAAAAATAACAGAGCAGTCTGCTTTTACAAGAGAGAAAATTTCAGACTTGAGAGGGAAGGCATAGATGAAAATACAGGAGAAAAAGAATACTGTATGGAATGGAAACGGGAATATGAAAAATCAATATAATAAGACAATGACCGCGTGTTTTGTGGGATATATTGTACAGGCAATCATTGTCAATTTTGTGCCGTTATTATTTTTAACTTTTCAAAGACAGTATCATTTGCCCCTTTCCCAGATAACCATGTTGATTACCTTTAATTTTGGTGTGCAGCTTTTGGTGGATATGGCGGCGATTGGGTTTGTAGATAAATGGGGTTATCGTTTCTGTATGATTTTAGCTCACATTTTATCTGCCTGTGGTTTGATTTCGCTGACATTTTTACCTGAGATACTGCCTTCTGCTTTTGCGGGAATTTTGATTTCTGTTATGATTTATGCAGTCGGCGGAGGCTTATTAGAAGTGCTGGTAAGTCCGGTGGTAGAAGCGTGCCCTTCCGATAATAAGGAGAAAGCAATGAGTATGCTTCATTCTTTTTACTGTTGGGGACAGGTCGGTGTTGTTTTGATTTCAACCATTTTCTTCTCCGTAGCAGGTATTGGGAATTGGAAAATTATGGCGCTTTTATGGGCAGTTGTTCCTGTTGTAAATGCGCTTGTATTTACGAAAGTTCCCATGGTATCTTTGCTGGAAGAAGGAGAAGAAGGACTTAGTATTAAAGAATTGTTTCGTATGAAATTGTTTTGGATTTTGTTGGTTATGATGGTGTGTGCAGGAGCCAGTGAACAGGCAGTAAGTCAGTGGGTTTCCACCTTTGCGGAAAAAGGACTGGGAATTTCTAAGGCAGCAGGAGATTTAGCAGGACCTATGGCATTTGCCCTTTGTATGGGATTGTCCAGAATGTTTTATGGAAAATACGGCGAAAAAATCCGCTTGGATTATTTTATGAAAGGAAGCTGTATATTTTGCGTAATTTCTTATTTAGGAATTTCTCTTTTTCCCAATCCGATTTTAAGCTTATTTGCCTGTGCAGTCAGTGGCTTTTCCGTGGGTATTATGTGGCCGGGAACCTTTAGCAAGGCTGCGGCAGCTTTGCCAAAAGCAGGAACAGCCTTATTTGCCTTGCTGGCATTAGGAGGAGATTTTGGATGCTCTGCAGGGCCTACTTTAGTAGGGTTTGTGTCAGATTTAGCAGGAGATAATCTGAAATTGGGAATATTGGCAAGTATTGTATTTCCTGTTCTTCTTTTAGTAGGACTTGCAATTTGCAGAAAGACAGAAGGGAACATTGGAGGAGAAAATGAAAGAGTTTTTTAAGAACAGTCAGGATGCTCTTGTGTGGTGCTGTAAACAGGGGACAATGGGGAATATCTATTATGACAACAGTGAAAATCCTCATTCGGCAATGGCAGTGTTGGGCGATTTTACTTATTTTGACGGAGAGCCTTCCGAAGATTTTGCACTTTTTGGGCCTCCAAGTGCAAAAAAAGATTATCGGATTTTTGTTCCTTGCAGTAAAGAATGGGAAGAAATTTTAGAAAAATGTTATGAGGGTAAGATAAGGAAAATCACTCGATATGCCATGAAAAAAGAACGTGATATTTTCCAAAAAGAGCAGTTAAAACGGGCAGTAGAAACTGTTTTAGAAAAAGAAATACAGCTTTCTTTTCTTGATGAAAAGCTTTTTTACGAATGTAGAAAAGAGGAATGGAGTTACGATTTAACAGGGCAATTTTCAGATTTTGAGAGCTTTAAAAAGCTGGGAATAGGAGTCGTTGCAGTAAAGAACGGAGAAATTCTGGCAGGGGCGTCTACTTATGCAAGATACGATAAGGGAATTGAAATCGAAGTGGATACAAAAAGCAAATATCGAAGAATGGGACTGGCTTATGGATGCAGTGCAGCGCTTATTTTAGCTTGTTTAGAGCAGGAGATTTATCCCGGATGGGATGCCCATAATTTAGCCTCCAGAGCATTGGCAGAGAAGTTGGGTTATCATTTTTTAAGAGAATATGTTGCCTATGAGGTATATGAAAAATAATAGAAAAGCTGTGGCATGGAGATTGCACCGAGAATGTTTCGGCTGCTTTTCCTGCAACAGCTTTTCTATATTGTATTTAATCTTCTACCAAAGTAAGCCCTGAAATATCCGGTTCTATCATAAGAGAATAGTTGGTGTAATATACCACAAAACCGGGTTTGGAGCCATTTGGTTTTTTTACATGTTTTTTCTGAATATAGTCAATTTCCACCTTAGGAGCGGTACGTCCGCTGGAGTAGTAAGCTGCCAGCCTTCCTGCTTCTTCAAAGGTAGAGTCAGGCAGTTCCTCGTTGTTGCTTTTTACAATGACGTGAGAACCTGCCATTTTTTTTGCATGAAACCACCAGTCATTTCCTGTGGCAAATTTAAAGGTCAGTTCCTCATTCTGGTAGTTGTTTTTCCCTACATAAATGTGATAGCCGTCACTGGAAATGTAGTGGAGTGGCTTTGATTTTCCCAGTGCTTTTTTCTTTTTGGAATAGTGCTTTTTCAGATAGCCGCACTCTGTCAGCTCTTCCTTAATCTGTGATAAATCACTTTCTCCGAGAGCGATGTCAAGGGCAGTGCTGACAGACTCTAAGTGAAGGATTTCGTTTCTGGTATCTTCGATTTGTTCCTCCAAGGCCTGAGCAGTTCGCTTTAATTTATTGTATTTGTCAAAGTATTTCTTTGCATTTTCCTGCGGCGTCATGGTGCTGTCTAAGGGAATGGTGATTTCCTCATTGGTATAGTAGTTTAAGGCTGAAAAGGATTTACAGCCGGGTTCTAAATTGTAGCCGTAAGTGTTAATCAACTCTCCGTAAACCTTGTACTTATCCATTTTCTGAGTGTCACGCATCTGTTTTTCCTGTAAATCCAGTTTTTTTCTGTTTCGCTCAAGAGCAGTCTGCACGATGCGGCGTAAATCAGAAGATTTTTGGCGGATGCGGGTAACCTTGTCTTTCTGTGCGTAATAAGCTTCTAAGACTTCAGAAATGGAAGAAAATTCTCTGACAGGAGCAGCGCCGTATTTGGTGAGAGGAATGGAAGCATATTCTAAGGGCTCGTCCTCTTCATTATAGACAATGTTAGGAAGAAAATGTCCTTCCTGTACGTCTTCCATCACTCTGGAGAAGGTGTGAAACAGGTGCTCTTTGGCAGGCTCTGAAAGGGACTGCATGGCGTCTCCGCCGTCTAAAGAGGCACGATAGCAGATTTCTTCTGCAATACATGGGCTGATGCCGGTTAAGGAGGTATACAGCCCCTTGGCAATGGAAACAGGTTTTGTACAGATAGTTTCAAAGAAAAATTCCTGTGTAACAGTCAGAGGATTTTGTTTTTCCTGTGTCTGAGGGAGGAAATAATCTCTGCCCGGAAGAACCTCACGTACAGAGCTGACGTTACAGGAAATATGTTTAATACTGTCTAAAATCATTCTGTTTTCATTGAGAAAAATAATGTTGCTGTGTTTCCCCATGATTTCAATGACAAGAGTTTTGAAGCATAAATCTCCCAATTCGTTTAAGTGTTCAATCTGCATTTCAATGACACGTTCCATATCCGGCTGTGTTACAGCAGTGATTTTTCCGTTGCCGATATGCTTTCTTAAAAGCATACAGAAGTTCGGCGCAGTCAAAGGACTGACTTTGTTTTTATCTGTAAAATAAATCAGAGGGAGAGAGGCGCTGGCAGAAATCAGAAGGCGGTATTGTGTTTTGTTGTTCTTTATGGTTAATAACAGCTCATCTGCTTCCGGCTGGGCAATTTTATTGATTTTCCCTCCTACAATGGTTTCGTTTAATTCTTTTACAATATTCGCAATAGTAATTCCGTCAAATGCCATAATTTCTATCTCCTTTAAAGAAAAACTCGTCAAGTATATTTCATTTTAGCATAAAATTTCTTCAGAGGCAAAAAAATATTTGACGGGGAAGTCGTTATTGGCTTATAATGACCATGTATGTTTATGCCTTACGGCAAATCAAAAACATAAGAAAGAGTTCAAAAATGATTAAAAGCATGACTGGCTTTGGCAGAGCCGAGCTAATAGACGAAGAAAAGAAGATTACGGTGGAGATGAAATCCGTCAATCACCGTTATCTGGATATCAATATGAGAATGCCAAAGAAATTCAGCGTTTTTGAAGCTTCTATTCGCTCTTTGTTAAAAGAGTATATCCAGAGAGGAAAGGTTGATGTATTTATCACCTGTGAGGATTACACACAAAGCAGGGTATCCGTAAAGTACAACCGTGAGCTTGCACAGCAGTATCTGGGATATCTTCAGGAGATGAGCAGGGATTTTCATCTGGAAGGGGAGATAAACGCAGCGCTGCTTTCCCGTTATCCGGAAGTTCTGACTATGGAAGAACAGACAGAGGATGAAGATGAAATGTGGAGCGCACTGGAAGGGGTAATAAGAAATGCAGCTGTTCAGTTTGTAGAAGCCAGAACAAAAGAAGGAACAGAGCTAAAGCGAGATATTCTTGAAAAGCTTAAAAATATGGAAGAAAAGGTAGAGCTGGTTGAAAAACGTTCTCCTGTTATTATACAGGAATACAGAGAAAAGCTGGAAACGAAGGTAAAAGAGCTTTTAGCGGATACACAGATTGAAGAAAGCCGTATTGCAGCAGAAGTTATTCTGTATGCAGATAAGATTTGTACTGATGAAGAAACCGTTCGTCTGAAAAGTCATATTAAGCATACCATGTCTGTGCTTGACGAAAAGGAAGGAATTGGAAGAAAGCTGGACTTTATTGCACAGGAGATGAACCGGGAGGCAAATACCATTTTGTCCAAGGCAAACGATTTGGAAACATCCAATCTTGCCATTGATTTGAAAACAGAAATTGAGAAAATTCGTGAACAAATTCAAAATATTGAATAAAGGCAGGATGTGCTATGGCAAAGCTGTTGAACATAGGATTTGGAAATGTGGTAAACATGGATAAGGTGGTTGCGGTGGTAAGTCCCGATGCAGCGCCGATTAAGCGTCTGGTGCAGGCGGCGAAGGAGTCCGGAAGGGCAATCGATGCAACACAGGGAAGAAAGACAAAGGCTGTTCTTATTACAGACGGAGATATGCTGGTGTTGTCTGCTTTGCAACCAGAAACAATAGCAAAGAGATTTGGAATTTTTTCAGAGAATGAAGCAAAAGGGGAATACGATGGCTGATAGAGGAATTTTAGTAGTAGTATCCGGCTTTTCAGGCGCCGGAAAGGGAACATTGATGAAACGTCTGATGGAAAAATATGATAATTATGCATTATCTGTTTCTGCTACAACGAGAGATCCAAGACCGGGAGAAGAACATGGCAGGGAATATTTTTTCCATACAAAGAAAGAATTTGAGGAACTGATTTTAGAAGATGCGCTGATTGAATATGCACAGTATGTTGATAATTATTACGGAACACCTAAGGCTTACGTTGAAAAACAGTTAAACATGGGGAAAGACGTAATTTTGGAAATCGAAATACAGGGAGCATTAAAGGTCAAGAAAAAAATGCCGAATACCCTGCTGCTTTTTGTAACTCCGCCAAATGCAGAAGAATTAAAACATCGTCTGGTTAATCGGGGAACAGAAAGCATGGACGTTATCGAATCAAGACTCAGCAGAGCCTCAGAAGAAGCAAAGGGAATGTCTGAGTATGATTATATATTGATTAACGATGTGATTGAGGAGTGTGTTGATAATATGCACAGTATTATCCAGAGTCAGCATGATGCAGTCAAAAATCGTCAGGAATTTATAAAAGAAATCACAGAAGAAATTGCTGTATTCAAGAAAGGAGAATAATTATGATACATCCATCTTACACAGAACTTATGGAGGTTATTAACGAAGGAGCCGAAATTGATGACGAACCATTAGTAACCAGCCGCTATTCTGTTGTGCTTGCTACAAGTAAAAGAGCGAGACAGTTAATTGCAGGAAAAGAGGCTATGGTTCCAAGCTCAGGTAAAAAACCGCTTTCCACAGCAGTAGAAGAAATCTACAAGGGAAAGGTTCACATTTTGCCGGAAGAAGCAGAAGTGGAAGAAGAAACAACAGAAGAAAACGAAATCTAATAAAAAATGAGGCTGTCGCATTAAACGGAAATTGCACTTAATGCAACAGCCTCGTGTTGCAGTTAAGGAGGATACATGAGAAAAGTATTGTTTATTTCTCTGGGATGTGACAAAAATCTGGCAGACTCCGAGGAAATGCTGGGTATGCTGGTGGAGAATGGTTATACACTTACCAATGATGAAACAGAAGCAGAAATCATTGTGGTGAATACCTGTGCCTTTATTCATGATGCAAAGGAAGAAAGTATCAACAGTATTCTGGAAATGGCACGTTACAAAACAGAGGGTGTGTTAAAAGTATTGCTGGTAACAGGCTGTCTTGCACAGAGATATAAGGAAGAAATTATTAAAGAAATTCCTGAGGTAGACGCAGTTCTGGGAACGACCAGCTTTGGAGATATTATCAAGGCATTGGATAAAGTTTTTGAAGGAGAGCGTTATCTGGAATTTAAAGATATTAACGCCCTGACAGAAATCAGTAAAAAACGTGTTTTGACAACAGGCGGCTATTACGGATACCTCAAAATTGCAGAGGGCTGCGATAAGAGATGTACATACTGTATTATTCCCAAGCTTCGTGGAAACTATCGCAGTATTCCTATGGAACAACTGATTTCTCAAGCAGAATATCTGGCAGGGCAGGGAGTTCGGGAGCTGATTTTAGTGGCACAGGAAACTACCGTATACGGAAAAGATATTTACGGAAAAAAATGCCTTCACAAGCTTTTAAAAGAGCTTTGCAAAATTCCGGGTATTCAGTGGATACGAATTTTATACTGCTATCCGGAAGAGATTTATCCGGAGCTTATTCAGACCATGAAAGAAGAAAAGAAAATCTGTCATTATCTGGATTTGCCTATTCAGCATTGCAGTGACAAAATTTTAAAGAAAATGGGCAGAAGAACAACAAAACAGGAACTTATTGATATTGTCACGCTTCTGAGAAAGGAAATTCCGGATATTGTACTTCGAACGACTTTGATTACAGGATTTCCGGGTGAGACAGAAGAGGATCATGAGGAACTGATGGAATTTATTGATACCATGGAGTTTGATCGCTTAGGAGTATTTACTTATTCGGCAGAGGAAGATACGCCGGCTGCCAATATGCCAAATCAGATTGAAGAAGAAGTGAAGCAGGATAGGCAGGCAGAACTTATGGAGCTGCAGCAGGAGATTTCCATTGATAAGGGAAATGATAAAATCGGCACCTGCGTAGAGGTAATGATTGAAGGTAAAGTTGCGGACGAAAATGCTTATGTGGGAAGAACTTATGGAGATGCTCCAAATGTAGATGGATATATTTTCATTAATACAGACACAGAGCTGATGTCAGGAGACTTTGCCAGAGTTCATGTAACAGGAGCGCTGGAATATGATTTGATAGGAGAGTTGGAAAATGAATACACCGAATAAATTGACTATTGCAAGAATTATTATGATCCCCTTTTTTGTTGCATTTTTAATGTATGATATTACAGGCAGTGCAGACAAATGGATTGCTCTTACCCTTTTTGTGGTTGCCAGCCTTACAGATTTATTGGATGGATATCTGGCGAGAAAATATCACCTTGTAACGAATTTTGGAAAGTTTATGGATCCATTGGCTGATAAATTGCTTGTTTGTTCTGCTTTGATTTGCTTTACTTCCACAGGACAGCTCCCTGCATGGATTACCATTATCATTATTGCCAGAGAATTTATTATCAGTGGTTTCCGTCTTATTGCAGCAGATAACGGAATTGTAATCGCTGCAAGTTACTGGGGAAAATTTAAAACAGTTTCACAGATGATTATGATTATTTTAATGATTATGAACATTCAGAATGCAGTATTCCAGGGAGCGATTACCGTGTTTGTAGTAATTGCTGTAGCTCTTACCATTATTTCACTGGTAGATTATATTATGAAAAATAAAAATGTATTGAGTATGCAGGATTAAAAAGAAGGTGGCAGTATGAAACAGGAAGAAAAGGTTGTAGAGATTTTAAAAAAGCATCAGCTAAAACTGACAACCATAGAGTCCTGTACAGCAGGAGCCATTGCGGCAAGGATAGTAGATGTGCCGGGAGCCTCGGAAGTGTTTGAGCAGGGCTTTGTAACTTATTCCAATGAAGCAAAAATGCGTGCAGTTAAGGTACGAGAAGAAATTTTTGAAAAATACGGTGCAGTCAGTGGGGAATGTGCCAAAGAAATGGTTTATGGAGGTCTTTTAGAAGCAAAAGCGGATATAGCGGTATCTGCTACCGGTTTTGCAGGTCCTTCCGGTGGCTGGGAAGCACCGGTCGGAACTGTCTTTATCGGTTGTGGTTTTGCAAAAGATATACAGGTGAGAGAATATCATTTGAATGGCAGTCGCAGCAAAGTAAGAGAAGAAGCTGTTGCCTGTGCTATCTGTCAGCTTTATGATTATTTATCAGAGCATTTTGAACATTTGTAGGATTTTGTCCATACGGGCGGATTCTTCCGGTGATTTTCCGGTTTTTAGTACTTGAATAATTGCCTCTATTTCCTGTGGGGAGAAATGTACTCCTTTGGATGTATTGGCGGAAGCTGCAGACATGAGAAAGGGCAGCAGTTCTTGTGGTGTTTTTTTGGCGGAGCCCTGTTCTGCCAGTGCATTGAGCATGGCAAGTTTTGACATATCTATTCCTGTAAGTTTTGGATTATTCATCCAGGAGGAAGTTGCTTTGTGTGCAGCTTCCTCTTTTTTTGTCTCTTGATTGAATTGCGAATGAAAATTATTCATGAAAGGGAGCACCTCCTTTTTGAGGATTGTCTAAATCCAACATCTGTATCATTAAAAATGTATTGGTAATATTTTCCAGTTTTTCTTTTAGTGGCCCATGACATACTTTACTGCAGGCAGAGAGCATTTCTAAAGGCTCTGCCTTTTCCTGAGGTTTGGCACAAATTTGCATGGCATTTTCAGAAGAATGTAAAAGTTTAAAGGTGTTTTGAAGTTCCAGAAATTTTGCGAAAATACAGATAAAGGACTGTCCTTTTGAAGGCAGATAAGGAATTGCTGCTTTTAAAATTCGTACAGAATCTTCATTTACCATTTCGTCCAGTAAAGATTGGGAATTCATATTAATACTCCTAGAATGAAATCCATAAATTATATGTTTCAACAGGTAAGGCTATGTCAAAAATTCCGTGCAGGCATAAAATAAAAGAGAAAGGAGCTGCTTATGGAAAAAGGAAAAACAAGATTAGTGGAAGATGGGAATACCATCTATGAGATAGATTTAGACTGTATGAAAAGAAAGCAGATGTTAAGGCAGAAAGAGGCGGCAAATACAAAAAACAGACAGAGAAAGACTTCTCAAAAAAGAGCAAAGTGATTTTTTCTTGAAATACCTTTCGCACTGTGCTATCATAAAAAACAATGATTATCTTATCAGATATACCATCAGGAGGGAAAAACGTGCAAAAATACGGAGTAAACGAACTTAGAAAAATGTTTTTAGAGTTCTTTGAAAGTAAAGAACATTTAGCTATGAAAAGCTTTTCGCTGGTTCCTAGAAATGATAAGAGCCTGCTTTTAATTAACTCAGGAATGGCTCCTTTAAAGCCATATTTTACAGGTGCGGAAATTCCGCCAAGACGCAGAGTGACAACCTGTCAGAAATGTATTCGTACAGGAGATATTGAAAATGTAGGAAAGACAGCACGCCACGGTACTTTCTTTGAAATGCTTGGTAACTTCTCTTTTGGAGATTATTTTAAGCGTGAAGCCATTGCGTGGTCATGGGAATTTCTTACAGAAGTAGTAGGACTGGATCCACAGCGTCTTTACCCGTCTATTTATGAAGAAGATGAGGAAGCTTTTGAAATCTGGAATAAAGAAATGGGAATTCCGGCAGAGCGTATCTTCCGTTTCGGTAAAGCGGATAACTTCTGGGAGCATGGTGCAGGACCATGCGGACCATGTTCTGAAATTTATTATGACAGAGGCGAAAAATACGGCTGCGGCAGTCCGGACTGTACCGTGGGCTGTGAATGTGACCGATATATGGAAATCTGGAACAATGTATTTACACAGTTTGAAAGTGACGGAGAGGGAAATTATACCGAATTAGTTCAGAAGAACATCGATACCGGTATGGGATTAGAGCGTCTGGCATCTGTTGTACAGGATGTTGACTCCATCTTTGACGTTGATACTTTATGTGCTCTTCGAACAAAAGTATGTGAGCTGGCACACACAGAGTATAAAAAAGATGCGGCAAAGGACGTTTCTATTCGTCTGATTACAGACCATATCCGTTCTGCAACTTTTATGATTTCTGATGGTATTATGCCTACCAATGAAGGCAGAGGCTATGTGCTTCGCCGTTTAATCAGACGTGCGGCACGTCACGGACGTCTTCTGGGTATTGAAGGCAAATTCTTAGCAGAGTTAAGCGCTGTTGTAATTGAAGGCTCTAAAGACGGATATCCGGAGCTGGAAGAAAAGAAAGATTTTATTTTCCAGGTTCTGACAAAAGAAGAAGAGCAGTTTAACAAAACCATTGACCAGGGATTAAATATTCTGTCTGAAATGGAAGCTGCCATGAAAGCAGAAGGAAAAACAGAGCTTTCCGGAGAAGCTGCGTTTAAGCTTTATGATACTTATGGATTTCCTCTTGACCTGACAAAGGAAATTTTAGAAGAAAAAGGCTGTACCATTGATGAAGCAGGCTTTAAAGCTGCGATGGATGAGCAGAGAGAAAAAGCCCGTATTGCAAGAAGCACAACCAACTATATGGGTGCAGATGCAACGGTATATGATGAAATTGATGTAAATGTTACAACAGAATTTGTGGGCTATGACTCTTTAACCTGTACTTCTAAAATCACAGTTCTCACAACAGAGGATGAAATTATAGAAGCTCTCACAGAAGACCAGAGAGGTACTGTTTTTGTAGAGCAGACACCATTTTACGCTACTATGGGCGGACAGCAGGGCGATAAAGGTGTGATTACTCTGGGAGATGCAGAATTTAAGGTAGAAGATACCATTAATTTAAGAGGCGGAAAAGTAGGTCATGTAGGTGTTCTCACAAAAGGTATGCTGAAAACAGGTGATGTGGTGACTTTACAGGTTTGTGAAAAATACAGAATGAATTCCTGTAAGAACCACAGTGCAACTCATCTTTTACAAAAAGCATTAAAGACTGTTTTAGGCTCTCATGTAGAACAGAAGGGTTCTCTTGTGACACCGGACAGACTGCGTTTTGACTTTGCACACTTCCAGTCCATGACAGCAGAAGAACTGGCAAAAGTGGAAGAAATCGTAAACAAAGAAATTCAGGCTGCACTTCCTGTTGTGACAGAGGTTATGAGCATTGAGGAAGCAAAGAAAGCCGGAGCAATGGCTTTATTCGGAGAGAAATACGGCGAGGAAGTTCGTGTGGTTTCCATGGGTGATTTCTCCAAAGAGCTTTGTGGAGGTACTCATGTTTCCAATACAGGTGTGATTACTACATTTAAAATCATTTCTGAAAGCGGTATTGCAGCAGGGGTACGCCGTATTGAAGCTCTTACAGGAGACGGTGTGTTTGCTTATTATAAAGAAATCGAGAAGAAACAGGCTGAAATCGCAGCGATGTTAAAAACTTCTCCGTCAGAAATCGAAGAAAAGATTGCTCATCTTCAGGCAGAAGTGAAAGCACTTCACAGTGAAAATGAGTCTTTAAAAGCCAAAATGGCGCAGGAGGCAGTAGGAGATGTGTTAAATCAGGTACAGGAAGTAAAAGGCGTGAAGCTTTTGGCAGTATCTCTTACCGATGTAGATATGAACGGTCTTCGTGACTTGGGCGACCAGTTAAAAGAAAAGCTGGGCGAAGGCGTTGTTGTTCTTGCAAGTGTTGCAGGCGGCAAGGTAAGTCTTCTTGCTATGGTAACAGAGCAGGCGCAGAAAGCAGGGGCACACGCAGGAAACCTGATTAAGGGAATGGCTGCTATCGTAGGCGGTGGCGGCGGTGGACGTCCGAATATGGCACAGGCAGGGGGCAAAAACCCGGATAAAGTGCCGGAAGCATTGGAAACCGCAGCAAATATTTTGGCAGACCAGATAAAATAATGAAACTTTTTAAGAAAAATGATTTAAAACAGTTGACGAACTGTAAAAATCTGATATAATATCAGTTGTGCAATAAAAATACCCAGACAGTTGTATTATGCACAATTTACAGCTGGAGGGAGGTTAGGTGTGAGCTTATGTCAAATGTAATCGTAAAAGAAAACGAGACTTTAGATAGCGCTTTACGTCGTTTCAAGCGTAGCTGTGCAAAAGCAGGTATTCAGCAGGAAATCCGCAAAAGAGAGCATTACGAAAAACCAAGTGTTCGTCGTAAGAAAAAATCTGAAGCAGCTAGAAAACGTAAATATAATTAATGTGCAGTTAAAAGCCTCTGGACAATTACCAGAGGCTTTTTTACCATATTACAGACGGGAAAAAGGAATTTTATGAAAAAGATTATCGATTTAATATCCAATCGGATTTTTGTTACAGTAGTAGCGGTTCTTTTGCAGTTAATCTGGATTTTTGCAATGCTTTGGGGGCTGGGAGCATTTTCCGGCCATATTATGAATTTGATTAGTCTGCTGAGTCTTCTTATGGTATTGTGGATTGTAAATAAAGATATCAATCCCTCCTATAAGCTGGCGTGGACGATCCTGATATTGGCAGTTCCTGTTTTCGGTGTAATTATTTATCTTCTTTTCGGACAATCCCGTGTTGCAAAGAAAATGACACAGGAGTCAAAAGAAGTAGTAAAAGAGATTGAGAACTACTTTAAAGAGAGTACAGGAACGAGAAAGGCTTTGGCTAAAGCAAGCCTGAGCGCTTCTAACCAGTCAGCGTATATCAGAGATTTTGCCGGATTTCCGGTTCATAGAAACACTACTACCAAGTATTATCCGGTAGGCGATGAGATGTTTATAGATATGCTGGAGGATTTGGAGAAAGCGGAGCATTTTATTTTTCTGGAGTATTTTATTATACACGAAGGGAAAATGTGGGATGAAATTTTGAAAATCCTTGAAGAAAAAGTAAAGCAGGGTGTAGATGTAAGGCTGATTTATGATGATATGGGCTGTGTGACAACACTTCCGTATCGTTATTATAAGAAGCTTCAGGCAAAAGGAATTAAATGCGCTGCCTTTAATCCCATAAGACCGATTTTAAACATTGTGTTAAACAACCGAGATCATCGAAAAATACTGGTGATTGACGGTCACACGGGTTATACGGGAGGCATCAATCTGGCAGATGAATATATTAACCAGCAGATGCGCTTCGGTCATTGGAAGGATACGGGTGTGCGCCTTTGTGGAGAAGGTGTATGGAATTTAACGGTGATGTTTTTGCAGATGTGGTCTGTGATTACCAGAACAAAAACTCATTTGCCTGCTTACGGACCTTATGTGTATCATCCGGAGGAATTTGAAAATGACGGTTTTGTACAGCCTTACGGAGACTCTCCTCTGGATGGAGAGGTTGTAGGGGAAAATGTCTATTTGAATGTAATCAATCAGGCAAAAAAATATATTTATATTACAACGCCGTATTTGATTATTGACAATGAAATGATGACTGCTCTTTGTTTGGCATCGAAAAAGGGAATTGATGTACGGATTATTACGCCGGGAATACCGGACAAAAAGCTGGTGTTTTTATTAACCCGCTCTTATTACCGACAGCTTTTGGAGGCAGGTGTGAGAATTTATGAATATACGCCGGGCTTTATTCATGCGAAAAGCTTTGTCTGTGATGATGAAATTGCGGTGGTCGGTACGATAAATCTGGATTATCGCAGTCTGTATCTGCATTTTGAATGTGCTGCATGGATGTATCAGTGTCAGGCAGTGGGGCAGGTAAAAGAAGATATGCTGAATACCTTTCGAAACAGCAGGGAAGTCAGCTTAAACACATGTAAAGAACAGAATGTATTTCGCAGAGGCTTACAGAGTATTCTGCGCTTGTTTGCTCCTATGCTTTAGAGTAAAAATACAGGAGAGGAGGAGTTTTTATGTGGACAAGGAATTTTTTCGGAATTGAACTGTATTATATTATTCAGTGGTTTTTGATTTATAGTATGCTGGGTTGGCTGGTGGAGTCTGTCTATATGTCGATTTGTAACAGGAAACTGACAAACAGAGGCTTTGTAAGAGGACCTTTCTGTCCGATTTACGGCTTTGGCGCATTGATTGTATATTTTTTGTTAAGACCTGTTTGTGACAATATATATCTATTGTATCTTTTCGGATGTCTCGTTCCCACAGCTTTTGAATACCTGACTGCAAAACTGATGATGAAGGTCTTCGGAGAGGTATGGTGGGATTATTCCAATAAACCCTTTAATTATAAAGGTATTCTCTGTTTGGAAAGTACCATTGCATGGGGCTTTTATACCGTAGGTTTGTTTCTGTTCCTTCATAAAGGAGTGGAGTTTATTGTGAGCAGATATTCTGTTCATACGGGAAAATGGCTGGCAGGTATTTTGATGTTTTTATTGGGAATTGATTTTCTTTGGAATATGTATCTTCAAAAAAAGGATAGCATTTCAGCCGTAAAAGAAAAAATACAGAAATATATTTAAAGAAAAGGAACTGTCGCATTAGGCAGTTCCTTTTTGTCATATTTTCCTTTTTTCCTGCTTACAATGCTATAAGAGGAATTTTGGGAGCTTGTGTATGATTTACAGAGCAACAGCAAAAATCGTTGTAGGTATTCTGCTTTTTTGTTCTTTGTTTCTGACGCCCCTTACGGTAAAAGCAGAAAATGAGGAGTTGATTACAGCTCCTCATGGGGTGCTGATGGAGGCGTCCACGGGGAAGATTATCTATGAAAAGGATATGGATACCAGAGTGAAGCCTGCCAGTATTACAAAAATCATGACCTTGATTTTAATTTTTGACGAGCTGGAAAAGGGAAACCTACATATGGAAGACGAGGTAGTAACCAGCGCCTATGCCAAATCCATGGGCGGTTCGCAGGTGTTTTTGGAAGAAGGAGAAAAGCAGACAGTCGAAACGCTGATAAAATGTATTGTCATTGCCTCCGGTAATGATGCCAGTGCGGCTATGGCAGAGCACATTGCAGGAAGTGAGACAGAATTTGTAAAGCGAATGAACGAAAGGGCAAAAGGGCTGGGTATGGAGAATACGAATTTTGAAGACTGCTGTGGCCTTACAGAGTCGGATAATCATTATACCAGCGCTCATGATGTGGCAATTATGTCCAGAGAGCTGATTACCCGTTATCCGAAAATTTTGGAATATTCTTCTGTGTGGATGGAAAATATCACTCATGTAACGCAAAAAGGCAACAGTGAGTTTGGTCTTACCAATACCAATAAGCTTATTCGAAGCTATGACGGGTGTGTTGGCTTAAAGACAGGAAGTACCAGCGTGGCAAAATATTGTGTATCGGCGGTAGCACAGAGAGAGGGAATTACTTTAATCAGTGTGGTGATGACTGCGCCGGATTATAAGGTTCGCTTTAAAGATGCGGCAGCCATGCTGAATTTAGGCTTTGGAAGCTGTAAGCTGTATGTAGATGAGCAAAAGGAAAAGCTTCCTCAAATTCCGGTGGAGGGTGGCGTTTTGGAAAAAGTCCCATGTGCTTACGAAAAAGAATTTCGCTATTTAGATACAGAGGGCGCTTCTTTTGAAAATATAGAAAAGAAAATAAAGCTGAAAAAGGACTTAAAAGCTCCGGTGAAAAAAGGAGATACCGTAGGAACTGTCAATTATTATCTGGACGGAAAAGAAATCGGAAGTGTGAAAATCCTCTGCACCAAAGGAACAAAACAGGCACAGTACAGTGACTGTGTAAAGAAGGTGTGGGAGAGCTTTTTAAAGAAAATAGGTTTAAAGTGCTTATGGTTTATACT
>ENA-ORTL01000850-ORTL01000850.1-human-gut-metagenome-genome-assembly--contig:-NODE-850-length-17279-cov-3.22515_pt1 | contig 17279 bp, 20 predicted proteins | sample MGYA00241916_ERZ509196 | MGnify/ENA primary metagenome ERZ509196 (study PRJEB26280, sample SAMEA2338844) | human gut metagenome | biome: human gut; feature: human-associated habitat; material: faeces...
ATATTTTTCCTCCACTTTACAGAGGAATTCTATAAAACATAGTATAGCAAACAAATAATATTTTCTCCAGACTTGACCTCTTTTTCTGTACTAATTTTTTTAACCACTTGACCTTTTTCACTTTTTTTGTGTATACTAGTAGTGGAAAAGAGCGTTTGCGGATTATATTTGTATAATTCGTACACGCTTTTTCTTTTCAGCCAAAGGAGGGCATCATTATGAAAAAAAATTATCCAACTATGTGGTATGTAAAAAAATGGAGCATAGATATTTCTATCGATATTTTAGGCGGTGTATTGATTGCACTTGCCACATATAACTTTGCCGCCGCATCAGAATTTCCTGTTGTGGGGCTTAACGGAATAGCCTTAATCTTCTACCATCTGTGGGGACTTCCAATTGGTAAAGTAGCTTTACTCTTAAATATTCCCATTGCACTTTGCTGTTTTCGTATTTTAGGACGTGATTTTTTTCTCCGTTCCCTGCGAACAATCATAATTACATCCTTTCTCATGGACTATGCCGCACCGCTGTTTCCTGTCTATCAGGGTGACAGAATGTTGGCAGCGATTTGTACCGGTGTTTTATCCGGTCTTGGATTTGCACTGATTTATATGCGTGACTCCTCTACGGGAGGTGCAGATTTTATTATGTTGACTTTGAAAGCTTTAAATCCTCATCTGACTTTGGGAAAAATTGCCTTTGTGATGGATGCTTTAATTGTACTTTTAGGAACTGCCATTGTTTCCAAAGATATCGACAGCTTGATTTATGGTATGATTATCAGTTTTCTTTTATCAACCGTTGTAGATAAGGTAATGTATGGCATTGATGCGGGAAAAATGACGCTGATTGTTACAGATTATGCCAAAGAGGTTGCACAGAAAATCGATGAAGTCACTGCCAGGGGCGCTACTTTCTTAAAAGCAGAAGGCAGTTATTCCGGTGAGAACAAAGATGTGGTTATGTGTGCCTGTAATAATAAACAGATGTATATCATCCGAAATGCAGTAAAAGAAATTGACCCAAAAGCCTTCATTATCATCATGGAGTCCAATGAAATATTGGGAGAAGGCTTTAAACCTCACTAATTTACAAAAAGGCTGTTACATGAAAGTCCTATCAAGAATACTCTTGGTCATCCTTTCATGTAACAGTCTCTTTTCATTTTAAAAATATTGTATTTTCATCAAGGTAAGTCCCCTAGCAGGCGCTGTTGGTCCTGCCTTTTTTCTATCTTTTGCCTCCAGAATTTCCTTCATTTTCTCAGGTGGGTACAGTCCTCCGCCAATATCCATAAGTGTTCCGGCTATAATTCGAACCATATTGTATAAGAAACCTTCTCCTGTAATGCGAATTGTAATTCTATCTCCGCTTTTCTCAATTTGGATTTCTTTTACTGTTCGTACCGTGGTTTTCACCTGTGCGCCTGTACCGCAAAAGCTCTTAAAATCATGTTCTCCTATCAGATAAGATGCAGCCTCTTTCATCTTATCTACATCTAATGGAATATAGGTAAAATGAGAGTAAAACCTCTCTGTTGGAATTGGAAAACGGCAATTTAAAATCCGATATTCATAGGTTTTTTGGCTTTTTACATAGCGGGGATGAAAATCAGCGTCCACTTCCTCTGATTTCTGAATACGAATATCCTCCGGCAGCCTTTGATTTAATGCAAAAGAAAATTTATCTCCCGGCATTCTCATTTCCGTATCAAATACCGCTACATTTCCCAAAGCATGAACCCCTGCATCTGTCCTGCTGGCTCCAATAGTTTCAATATTCTCTCCTGTAAACTCAGATAAACACTGATTTAAAACCTCTTGAACGGTTATGCCATTGGGCTGCACCTGCCAACCGCAATAATTTGTTCCATCATAAGCAACTGTCAGCTTTACACGTTTCATAATATACTCCTCTGCTTACAGAAGCACACGAACGGCAATATCAATCGCCAGATAAACCACCGCAATACCGTAAGCTACATAGTCTCTGCTTTTATAAACAAGAGGCTTCATCTGTGTCCTGTCATCACCACCATGATAACATCTTGCTTCCATTGCCATTGCCAAATCATCCGCACGGCGAAAAGCTGAGATAAACAATGGAACTAACAGTGGAATTAATCCTTTTGCCTTCTGAATTAAATTACCGCTTTCAAAATCTGCTCCACGTGCAATCTGTGCCTTCATAATCTTATCGGTTTCCTCCAATAAAATAGGAATAAAGCGCAGTGCAATGGACATCATCATAGAAATTTCATGTACCGGCACATGAATTTTATTTAACGGATGTAAAATTCTTTCTAATCCGTCTGTAAGCTGGTTTGGTGTGGTCGTCAATGTCATAATAGAAGAACCGATAACCAGATAAATCAATCGAATACCGATTTTAATTGCCTGTGCAATACCTTCTCTGGTAAGCTTCAAAAATCCAAAGCTCCAGATAACCTCTCCCGGTACTAAAAATAAGTTAAACGCTACTGTAATTAACAGAATAATAAACAGCGGCTTCAGACCCTTGAGCATGAATTTTACGGGTACTTTTGATAAAATAATCAACCCTGCCAAAAAACAGGTGGCAATCACATATCCCCAAAAAGAGTCTGCTACAAAAAGAGAAACCAGATAAATAAACGTACCAATAAATTTCGTTCTGGGGTCCAGACGGTGCAGAACAGAGTCTGCGGGATAATATTGTCCTATGGTAATATCTCTAATCATTTTTTCTTTTCTCCAGTGCCTTTAAAATACTTGCCTTTGCTTCCTCCACGGTAATCGCAGAACAGTCACAGGGAAGCCCTGCTTCCTGAAGTTCATTCATAATATACGTAATCTGAGGAGCTGCAAGCCCAATCTGTTCCAGCTCTTTATAATGTGCAAAGACCTCCTTCGGTGTACCGTCAAAAGCTTTTTCGCCCTTGTTCATTACCAGAATACGTTCTACATATCTGGCAATATCCTCCATACTGTGGGAAACCAGAATAACGGTAATCTTTCTCCGGTCATGAAGATAAGCAATCTGGTCTAAAATCTCATCTCTTCCCTTTGGGTCAAGTCCTGCCGTAGGCTCGTCCAAAATAAGCACCTCCGGCTCCATTGCTAAAACGCCTGCTATGGCAACTCGGCGTTTTTGTCCTCCTGACAGTTCAAAAGGAGAGCTCTTATAATATTTTTCTTTCAGTCCTACCTGCTGCAATGCCTCTATTGCCTTTTTCTCTGCTTCCTCGTTGGAAAGTCCCTGATTTTTCGGTCCAAAACACACATCGGATAAAACATCCGCTTCAAAAAGCTGATGCTCCGGATATTGAAAAACCAAGCCAACCTGACTGCGAAGACGTTTCAAGGAATACGCTTCCTGCCAGATATTTTCCTCTTTGTAAGATACTATACCTGAGGTAGGGCGCATCAGCCCGTTAAAATGCTGGATTAAGGTTGATTTTCCGCTTCCTGTATGACCAATAATTCCCACAAACTGTCCTGCCGGAATTTCTAAGGAAATATCCTTTAAAGCGTGCATTTCGTACGCAGTTCCTGGATTATAAGTGTACGTAACATGTTCTAATTTTAATGACATAGCTTATCCACCAATTCCTTTGTCGTAAGTATTCCATCTGGAAGGTCTACCCCTGCCTTTTTTAATTCATGGGCAAGAAGTGTTACCTGCGGCACATCAAGACGATATTTCTTTAATTCCTCTACTCTTGAGAAAATTTCTCTTGGAGTTCCTTCCATCACAACCTGTCCCTGATCCATCACAAAAACCTTATCGGAGTCAATAACCTCTTCCATATAATGTGTGATTAAAATTACAGTAATGCCCTCTGTTTTATTCAGCTCATGAACAGCTGCTAAAACCTCTTTTCTGCCATTTGGATCCAGCATTGCCGTCGGCTCATCTAAAATAATACATTTTGGGTGCATTGCCAAAACACCTGCTATGGCAACACGCTGCTTTTGTCCTCCTGACAGCTTGTTAGGAGAACGATGACGAAAGCTGTCATTCCCACGGACTCTAAGCTTTTATCCACCCTTTTCCATATTTTCCCTGTGGGTATTCCCATATTTTCAGGTCCAAATCCAACATCCTCTTCCACTACCGTACCGATAATCTGATTATCCGGATTTTGGAAAACCATTCCTGCTTTCTGACGGATTTTCCAAAGCTCATCCATAGCTTTCGTATCTGTTCCGTCAATCCATATACTTCCCTCTGTCGGAAGCAGCAGCGCATTGATATGTTTTGCCAGTGTAGACTTTCCTGAGCCGTTATGCCCCAAAATTGAAATAAATTGTCCTGCCTTTACATCAAAATCAACATCCTTCACTGCGGTATAGCTTTCGCAGGGCTGTCCGTTATCATCATATTTTACATATTCATATTTTAGTTTTCTGGATTTTATAATTTCCATCGCTTTTCCTTTTCCTGATATGAAAAACCTTTCTTTAGATTTCTCTTATTGTAGCTGATTTTCCATTTCTCTGCAAGCATATCTCCAAACCTGCATATTTTCACTGTCTTCCTGCAGATGATAATCGATTTTCTCAAAGCCCAGTTTCTTTGCTAAATTCAACGAAGGTATATTTCCTTCTTTTATTCTGCAATATAAATAAACAGCGCCTCTTTCATAAGCCACCTTTAAAATCGCCTTGCAGGCTTCATAAGCAAAGCCCAGCCTCCTGAAATTCTCATCAATAATGTAACCCAATTCTACCACACTTTTATTATTGTTCCAGAATTTCGGTTCTACACCTGCACGTCCTATAATCTCGTCTGTATCTTTCTTCACAACACACCAATATCCCATATCGCACATTTCATACATATAGGTACGATATGCCTCAAAGCCTTCCAGTTCTTCTGTCAACGGTTTTGCCACACCCTCACAGGCATCTTTTGATGTCTCCTGTGCACAGATTTCCATCAAACGGGGAATATCTTCTTTTTTCATTTCCCGAATAAGAAGTCTGGGTGTTTCACAAACCAGTGCAGGGATATGACGGCTGTGACAGTAAATTTTTTCCACAAAGCTCTTATCTATTTCCTCAAAGCCTTCCACAACCACAGATGCTAAACCCAAATCCTGCTTTCCTGAGTCCGGATTATAAAAAGCCATACATGTCATATCCGCCGCCTTTGCAGCCTTACAGCCATTTTGGGAGTCCTCCACTACAAGACATTCCTTTGACTTCATCCCCATAAGCTCTGCTGTTTTTATAAACACATCAGGCGCAGGCTTGGGATTTTTTACAGACTCGCCGCTGACAAGCTGCTTAAAATATTTTTGTATTCCCCAGTGTCCTGTTACGGCTTCAATATATTCTAACGGAGAAGAGGAAGCCACTGCCATATCATAACCGGACTCAAAAAGTCTGTGAAGAAGTTCTTTTACATGAGGGATTAAAGGAGGATATCCCTGCTTTTTAAGCATTTCCTCCTTGATTTCCTTCATTTCTTTTATCAGACTTTCATCATTTCGGGAAATCCCATAATGCTCATGAAGCAAATTCATTAAAAAACCTATGGTAGAGCCGATGCAAGGTTTGTAAATTTCATATTCTATATGAATTCCCCGCCTTTTTAACGTCTCCTCCCAAACTCTGAAATGAAATGGCTCACTATTAATCAATACCCCGTCCATATCAAATATAATTCCTTTTAACATACTATCCCTCTCGCCTGCGCTCTATGCTTCCGTTTGAACATCTGCAAATAAAAGCTCCTCGGCAAGAGCCCATATTTCTTCTCTGCCCTGCTTGGTCTGTGCGGAAAACGGTATAATTTGAGCTCCTTTGGGCAGTTCCAGCCCCTCTTTAATAATCTTTAACTGCTTTTGAATTTGACTTCTCTTTAGCTTATCTGATTTTGTAGCAATAATAATCGGCTGATATCCGTTATATACAATCCAATCATACATGGTCTTATCATTTTCTGAGGGTTTATGACGAATATCAATCAACAGAAAAACTGCCTTTAACTGCTTTGACTTATGAAGATATCGCTCAATCAGCTTTCCCCACTGCTCTTTTACCGACTGGGATACTTTTGCATAACCATATCCCGGCAAATCCACCAGATACATCTCATGATTGACATTATAAAAATTGATAGTCTGGGTTTTTCCCGGAGATGCACTGGTACGTGCCAGTGATTTTCTGTTCATCAGTGCATTAATCAGGGATGACTTGCCAACATTTGATTTTCCTGCAAATGCAATTTCCGGAACTTCATTTTCAGGAAGGATGCTGGTAATACCACAGACAATGTCCAGCGCTACATGTTTAATAACCATGTGTGTTCCTCCATTTTACTTTTTTTCTGCGAAAGCCTGCTTTAAGACTTCTTCCATTGTTTTTACAGGTACAATTTCAAGACCTTCTGTAATTTCCTTTTCCATTTCCTCAACGTCTGCCTGATTTTCAAAAGGAATTAAGACTTTTTCAATTCCCGCACTTTTTGCAGCCAACAGTTTTTCCTTTAATCCACCGATTGGAAGAACTCTTCCCCGCAAGGTAATTTCTCCTGTCATAGCTACGTCTGCCTTTACAGGAACTTCTGTTATGGCAGAAAGCATGGCTGTTGCCATGGTAATACCTGCGGATGGTCCATCCTTCGGCACAGCGCCTTCCGGAATATGAATATGTATATCATGCTCTTTAAAAAAGTCCGCATCAATATGATATTTCTCTGCAACAGAACGAATATAGCTAATTCCTGTCTGTGCAGACTCCTTCATAACATCACCCAACTGACCGGTAAGAAGGAAATCACCTTTTCCCGGCATAAGATTTACCTCAATCTGCAAAGTATCTCCGCCTACGCTCGTCCATGCCAGTCCTCTTACAATACCGACTTCATCTGTTTCATTCTTTTTTTGATAGGTATAACGTGCCCTTCCTAAGAAGTTCTCCAGATTTTCCTTATTTACAGTAACGGTTTCTTCTTTTTCTTCCAGAATTTTGCGGGCTGTTTTTCTGCAGATTTCACCAATTCTCCGCTCCAGACTTCTCACACCGGCTTCCTTTGTATAACCGGCAATAATTTCATGAAGGGCAGCTTCTTCAATACAGAGCTGCTCTTTTTTCAAGCCATGTTTCTTCACCTGTTTTGGAATTAAGTGTTCCATTGCAATGTGGGATTTCTCATTCTCTGTATAGCTGCTTACCTCAATAATTTCCATACGGTCTAAAAGAGGTCTTGGGATTGTCTGTAAATCATTGGCAGTTGCAATAAACAACACTTCTGATAAATCCAACGGAATTTCCACATAATGGTCTCTGAATTTCTTATTCTGCTCTGCATCTAAAACTTCCAATAGCGCAGAAGAGGTATCCCCTTTATAATCGCTGCTTACCTTATCGATTTCATCCAAAAGAACCAGTGGATTTTTTACTCCTGCCTGAATTAAACCATTGGCAATTCTTCCAGGCATTGCTCCGATGTAAGTTCTTCTGTGTCCTCTAATTTCCGCTTCGTCTCTGACACCGCCCAGTGAAATACGCACATATTCTTTATCCAAAGCTCTTGCCACAGAACGTGCAATGGAAGTCTTTCCTGTTCCCGGAGGTCCTGCCAGACAAAGAATAGGACTTTCTCCTTTTTTTGTCAGCGTGCGTACTGCCAGAAACTCCATAATTCTTTCTTTTACTTTTTCCAGTCCATAATGGTCTTCTTCCAGAATTTTATTTGCTTTTTTCAGATTTTTATTATCTCTTGAGGCTTTATCCCAAGGAAGTGACAACAAGGTTTCAATATAGCTGCGTGCCACACCTGCTTCCGCCTGTACTCCCGCTGCATTTTGAAAACGCTGGATTTCCTTATAGATTTTTTCTTTCACTTCTTTAGAAGCTTTCAGCTTGTCCGTCTGCTCTTTAAAGCGGTCAGCCTCCGAAACCGTGTCCTGATCTCCTAATTCTTCACGGATGACTTTCATCTGCTCACGCAAAATATATTCCCGCTGATTTTTATCCACACGTTCTTTTACTTTATTGCTTAAATCTATACGGATTTGCATGATTTCAATTTCATTGCTTAAAATCATACCCAGAGTTTCATATCTGTCCTCCAAAGAGGCAGCCTCGAGTATCTTCTGTTTATCTTCGTATTTCATTGGCAGATTTACCGCAATCTGGTCAATTACCTTTTCAATTTCTTCAATTTCCAGAATTTGCCCTGCCAAGTCTTTACTCATTTTTGTATTTTCATTACAGTAACGCACAAACAGTTCTTTTATACCTCGAAGCATGGCTTCTTTTACATTTTCATCCAGAGAAATCTCTTCCTCCTCAAACAGCGCTACCTCTGCTTCCAAATACACGTCTTCACTGTCAAAACGCACAAGCTCTGCTCTTTGCTTTCCTTCTACCAGCACTTGAACCATGTTTTTTCTGTTTTTCACTAACTGCTTGATTTCCCCGATTATACCTACTGTATACAAATCCTCCTGTGAAGGTTCTTCCGTCTGTGGGTCTCTTTGTGTAATCAGGAAAACTCTCTGATCCTGAACCATGGCTTTTTCTATGGCTTTTATAGACTTTTCCCGACTTACATCAAAATGAACAATCATATCAGGAAGAATGGTCGTACCTCTAAGGGCGATTGCCGGCAAATGCTGTATCATGTCACTCATTCTCGCTCCTCCTTCATCCTGTAACCAGTCTTTTACGCAATTTCCGGTGTCTCTTTCTTCTTACGGTTATTCTTTGTTCCTTTACTTCTTCTTGAGGATACCGGCAATTCTCTGCGCTCTACCAAAGCTTCTCCTGTTCCGTCTACCACATCTTTGGTAATAGTGCAGCTTACAATGCTGTCATCAGAAGGCGCCGTGTACATTAAATCCATCATGGAGTTTTCCATAATCGCACGCAAACCTCTGGCTCCTGTTTTTCTTTCCATGGATTTGTCTGCAATGGCTTCCAAGGCTTCTCCTTCAAACTCCAGATTAATTCCGTCAAGATTAAACAAAGTCTGATACTGACGTACAAGAGAATTTTTCGGCTCTGTAAGAATTTTTACCAACGCATTTTTATCAAGAGCATTTAAGGAAACTACAACAGGAACACGTCCTACAAATTCAGGAATTAAACCGAATTTGACAAGGTCCTGCGGCATCACTTCTTTTAAAAGCTCGCCTACGTTCTTTTCCTCTTTTGTCTGCACCTGTGCGTTAAATCCGATGGCTTTTGTATCTTTTCTGGTCTCGATAATTTTATCTAATCCTTCAAAAGCACCGCCGCAGATAAAGAGAATGTTGGTAGTATCAATCTGAATAAATTCCTGCTGCGGATGCTTTCTGCCACCCTGTGGCGGTACGCTTGCAACTGTTCCCTCTACAATTTTCAGTAAAGCCTGCTGAACACCTTCACCGGAAACATCTCTGGTAATAGAAGCATTTTCAGATTTTCTTGTAATCTTATCAATTTCATCAATATAAATAATTCCGTACTGCGCCCGTTCAATATCATAATCTGCCGCCTGAATAATCTTCAGCAGAATATTCTCAACGTCTTCTCCTACATATCCCGCTTCTGTCAATGTTGTTGCATCTGCAATAGCAAAGGGAACATTTAACAGTCTTGCAAGTGTCTGTGCAAGAAGAGTTTTTCCTGAACCGGTAGGACCTAACATTAAAATATTACTTTTTTGCAGTTCTACATCTGTATTTCCTCCGGAAAGGACTCTTTTATAATGATTGTATACCGCAACAGAAAGCACTTTTTTGGCTTCGTCCTGTCCGATTACATACTCATCTAAGATTTCTTTGATTTCCTGAGGCTTTAATAAATTAATTTCTCCTGCCAAAGCTTCATCGTATGGCTGTTTTAATTCTTCGTTTATGATTTCTGAACAAAGTCCGATACATTCATCACAGATAAATGTGTCATCAGGACCTGCAATCAGTTTTCTCACCTGGTCGTCTGTTTTTCCGCAAAAGGAACACCGAATTCTTATATCATTCCCTTTATTTGCCATGTCTTCTTTCCTTTCTGTTTCTACTTCCAAATCTTTCTTAAAGGTAAAAGACTCCCGCAACTGTATGCAGGAGTCTTATCTTCTGTCGCTATCTGTGCTCGATTACTGAGTCGATTAAACCATAAGCCATAGCTTCCTGCGCTGTCATATAGTTGTCTCTTTCAGTATCTCTTGCAATGGTTTCCAGAGTCTGACCTGTGTTCTGCGCCAGAATTGAATTCAGTTTATGTCTTGTCTTCAAAATCTGCTGTGCTACAATGTCAATCTCTGTTGCCTGTCCCTGTGCACCGCCGGAAGGCTGGTGTATCATAATTTCTGCATTTGGAAGAGCCATTCTCTTTCCTTTTGCACCGCCTGCCAGAAGGAATGCTCCCATGCTGGCTGCCAATCCCATACAAATCGTAGATACATCGCATTTGATATACTGCATGGTATCATAAATCACCATTCCTGCCGTTACGGAACCACCGGGGCTGTTAATGTATAAATGAATATCCTTTCCGGGATCTTCAGACTCCAAGAAAAGAAGCTGTGCTGCAATTAAATTTGCAGATACATCTGTTACTTCTTCTCCCAGAAAAATAATTCTGTCTTTTAATAATCTGGAATAGATGTCGTAGTTTCTTTCACCGCGGCTTGTCTGTTCAATGACGTATGGTACTAAACTCATGAAACTCCTCCTATTCTTACTGAATATAGCAATTCTGCTTCTTATTCAGCTTTTTCTTCTTTTTTCTCTACTACTTTTGCAGACTCTGCAACTAAAGTAACTGCTTCCTGAACAGCCATATCTTTCTTAATCTGTTCTTTTTCGTAGTCACCCATTACTTCTTTTAATTTTTCAACTTCCATTTTGTACATGTCAGCCATTGCTTTTAATTCTTCTTCGAATTTTTCATCAGAAATCTGAATATTTTCTGTTTCAGCAATCTTCTCTAATACAAGACGGCTCTGAATTCTCTTTAATGCCTGTGGACGCATCTGTTCCTGAATTTTCGCATTGTCAAGACCTGTAAACTGATAGTACTGGTCAATAGATAAGCCCTGCGCCTGCATTCTGCGGATGAAATCCTGCATTAACTGCTGAATTTGGTTCTGGATCATAGCTTCCGGAATATCCATCTGTGCATTTTCAATTACAGCGTCTACTGCTTTGTCTTCTCTTTCACGTTTTGCAACAGCTTCTTTACGTTCTTTTAATTTCTTTTCGATATCTGCTTTGTAAGCATCTAAAGTATCGAATTCAGAAACATCTTTTGCAAATTCATCATCTAATTCCGGAAGTTCTTTTACTTTGATTGCTTTTACTGTGCATTTGAATACAGCAGCTTTTCCTGCTAAATCATTTGCATGATAGTTTTCCGGGAATGTAACGTTTACTTCTTTTTCAACACCGATTTCAGCGCCTACTAACTGTTCTTCAAATCCAGGAATAAAGGAGTTAGAACCGATTGTCAGAGGATAATCTGTTCCTTTTCCGCCTTCAAATGCAACACCGTCAACAAATCCTTCGAAATCTAAAGTCACCATGTCGCCGTCAGCAACTGCTCTGTCATCTACGTCGATTGTTCTGGAGTTATTTTCCTGCTCTCTCTTTAATTCAGCAGCAATTTCTTCTTCTGTAACATCAGCAGGACTTACTTCTACTTCAAGACCTTTGTATTCGCCTAATGTAACTTCCGGTTTTACTGCTACTTCTGCTGTAAAGATAAAGGATTTTCCTTTTTCAATCTGAACAACATCGATTTCAGGCTGAGAAACGATTTCAAGACCGCTTTCATCTGCTGCCTTTGGATATTCCGCCTGAATTAAAGCGTTTGCTGCATCTTCAAAGAAGATACCTGCTCCATACATTTTTTCAATCATAACACGAGGTGCTTTTCCTTTACGGAAACCTGGAATTGTGATTTTTCCTCTGCTTCTAAGGTAAGCATTCTGTACTGCTTTTTCAAATTCTTCTGCAGAAACTTCGATTGTAAGCTTCGCCATGTTTTTTTCTAAGTTTTCTACCTGTACACTCATTGTAAATAATTCCTCCTTGAATTCTATATGCACTCTGTTTAATAAAAATAAGATTAAACAGCGCTGTTTTCATACTTGCAGTCATTTACACAGTATAACACAAGGATATTGAAAACGCCAGTATTTTTTCATCAATGCCCGTAAATCACTGATTTTTTTATTTCTTCTGCTTTTTCTTTTCCATAAAGCTGGGAAATCAGCTCCAATGCAAAAGGAATTGCCGTACCAAGACCTCTGCTGGTGGTAATGTTTCCGTCTCTTACTACCCTGTCGGTACACACTTCTGCCTCTATAAGCTTATCTTCAAAGCCCGGATAGCAGGTTGCTTTCTTTCCTTTTAAAAGTCCCAGCTCACCCAAAATCATAGGAGCTGCACAAATTGCAGCTATTTTCTTATCCTTCGCTGCAAATTCCTTTAAAAGTGCACAAAGCTTCTCATGATTTCTCAAATTCAAAGTTCCCGGCATTCCTCCCGGAAGTACCAATACATCTGCATCTTCATAACATGTCTCATCAAAAAGCACATCTGCCTTCAATTCTATATTATGAGCGCCCTTTACTGTAAGTCCTTCTCCCACAGACACCATAAGAACCTCCGCCCCTGCTCTGCGAAGTAAATCCACTACGGTCAGCCCTTCAATTTCTTCGAAACCATCTGCTGTAAATACACATATTTTTGCCATTCTATCCCTCTTTTCTTTTTTCCGTTCATGACGTTAAGTATAGCACAAACTTTCTGTTTTATCTGTAAACTTTTTCTAAATTAAAACTGCCTTTTTGCATAACACAAATCTCTCTAAGCCGCCATACAACTGCGTTCTCGCCTTAATCTCATATCCGTTTTCTGTCATGTTAAAAAGGCTGAATGTATTTTCCGGATGTACCGAACACAAACGATATTGTACAGTATGCTGTTTTTCTTTCATTCTTTGCACCAATTCTTCTTCCGCTTTTTCCAACATCTTTTGCTGCAATTTATTTCCCCGAAAACTACTTTTTACTGCCGCCGTATCCATGTGCACGATTTTATCCGTATCCTCCTTAGGAACGTCTGCATAAACGCCCATATAATCCTCTTCTCCCGGAACAACCACAATAAAAAATCCTGCCAGTTCCCTGCTTTCTTTTTCTCTTGCAAGAATAATAAAACCTTCTCCCTCCAGCATTTCTTGGATATACGCTTCATCACCTGCTGCAAACCATTCCTTTTTCTTCACGGTCTGCGCCGCTTCTTTCATAACTTTCCAAATTTCTTCTCTGTCTTTTTGAACGGCTTTTTCAAATATAAATTCCATTTTCTTCCTCTCTTTAATTTTACTTGCTTTTTCTTTGAAAAAATTATATGATACATTTACTTTTTATTCAACGAAAAACGGAGGTTTCTTATGGAGATAGAAAGAAAATATCTTATCCACAAATTACCGGAAAATCTTGACACTTATCCATATAAAAAAATCGAACAGGCATACTTATGCACCGAACCTGTGGTTCGTATACGCAAACAGGATGAAGAATACTTCTTGACTTATAAAGGAAAAGGACTTCTGGTTCGAGAAGAATACAATCTTCCCCTTACAGAAATTGCTTATCTGCATTTAAAAGAGAAAGCAGACGGCATTGTTTTATCAAAAACACGCTATCTGCTTCCTCTTTCTGATACACTCACTATTGAACTTGATGTTTTTGATGCCCCTTATGAAAACCTGTGGCTTGCAGAAGTAGAGTTTTCTACCAAAGAAGAAGCAGAAAACTTTCTTCCTCCGTCATGGTTCGGGGAAGATGTCACCTTTTCCACAGAATATCAAAACAGCACTCTTTCTTTAAAGCTATAAAAAGCGAAGATGTACGCTTTATTTCTTTGCTGCTTTTTCTGCAAATTCTGTATTTACCAATTTGTCGTAGGGGACTCTTTTTTCCAATTCCCCTGCATCCTCTAAAATATTCTCCAAAAGTTCAAAGCTCTTTTTCTCGAAGATTAAATTGTCTTTCCACGTTTCCTGTTCCTGATAACGTTCTACAATGGTCTCAATAGTTTCTAAATCATTTTCCGGAAATTGCGGTTTAATAATTTTGGCAATCTCATCCGACGTATGCGTATTTACGTAATCCATCCCTTTTTGTAAGGCATTGGTAAATCCTTGAATAATCTCCGGATTTTCCTTCATAAAACTATCTTTGGTACTATAAGCAGTGTAAGGTACATAACCGGAGTCCACACCACAGGATGCTACCACATAACCTGCATCCTGCTGCTCCAAAGCCGTAGCAGAGGGTTCAAATTCCACACTGAAATCTCCCTGTCCCCCCATGAAAGCTGCCGCAGTAGAACCAAAATCAATGCTTCTGTCAATATTTACGTCCTTTTCCGGATCTATTCCATTTTGTTTTAGAATATATTCAAATACCATTTCCGGCATACCGCCTTTTCGTCCTCCCAATACATCTGCACCTTTTAAATCACTCCACTGAAAGTCAGGCATTTCTTCTCTTGCCACCAAAAAATTCCCCGCTCTCTGTGTAAGCTGTGCAAAATTCACCACTGTATCCTGTGCCCCCTGCTGATAGGCATAAATACTTGCCTCTGAACCCATAAATCCAATATCCGCATCTCCTGAAAGAACGGCTGCCATTACCTTGTCTGCTCCAAATCCTGTTACCAGCTCAAGTTTTATTCCCTCTTTTACAAAATATCCTTCCTCTATGGCAACATATTGAGGTGCATAAAACACAGAATGTGCAACCTCATTCAGTGTCACAGGAACTAACTGCCCCTCTTCTTTCTTTCCTTCGCCGCATCCGCTCAATGCAGCCGTAAGTCCCAGTATAACTGCAAATAAAACACTTATTTTCTTTTTCATATTTCCCCCATAAAATATAAAATTACCGCAGCGTGCGCACGCACATCTGCGGGTACAGTATTATTTTATGATTAGGAAAAAATCCTGTTACTTTCCTTCTCTTTCTTTAAAATATTTCTTAACACCTTCAATATCTGTGTAGGCAAAATGGCGTAAATCATCTTCCGGCATGTGCCCCAGCTCTTCTAAATCAGAACTTCCGGTAAAAGGACAAATGGGCTTTAATTCTTCCTCTGTAAATCCCAATTCCTCCATTTCTTCTTTTGAAATATACTGGCTCACTTCAATTTTATTGCATGCTTTGCAATGATAAACACTAAAAAGTTCTTTACTCATAATTTTCGTCTCCTCTGTTTTTCTTCTTTTCATTTTAATATAGCATAGTCACGAAAGCAATACTTGAAAATGACATAAAAAAACTGCATAATAGATAAAAAGGAGGATTTTAATTATGAAGTTAGGATTTATCGGCTGCGGCAATATGGCATCTGCCATAATCGGCGGCATTTTAAATAAAGGACTGGCACAGCCTGAAGATATTTGTGCTTCTGTAAAAACGCAAAGCTCTGCCCAAAAAATTCAAAATACACTGGGAATTTCCTGTACTACAAATAATCTTGAAGTTGCAAAAACTGCGGATTATCTCTTTCTTGCAGTCAAGCCTCAATTTTGTACCGATGTAGCTCTTCAGATTAAAGATGCTTTAACCGATAAACAGGTAATCATTTCTGTAATTGCAGGAAAAAATCTGGAATGGCTGAAGGAGCATTTGGGAAATGATAAAAAAATCATCCGCACCATGCCAAACACACCTGCTCTTGTAGGGGAAGGGGTCACAGGTGTATGCCCTGATAATCTGACATCAGATGAAGATCTTCAAAATGTTCTTACACTTTTAAGGTCATTTGGACAGGCAGATATTGTTACAGAACCTATTCTTGATATTGTAGGCGCAGTCAGCGGAAGCTCTCCCGCTTTTGTATTCATGTTTATTGAAGCTTTGGCTGACGGAGCTGTTGCAGAGGGGATGCCCAGAAAACAGGCTTATGATTTTGCTGCACAGGCAGTTCTCGGAAGTGCAAAAATGGTATTGGAAACAAAAAAACATCCCGGTGAGTTAAAAGACATGGTATGTTCTCCTGCCGGAACTACCATTGAAGGTGTAAATACTTTAGAAAAAGAAGGAATGCGAAGCGCCGTTATGGATGCGGTAAGAGCCTGCATTCAAAAAACCAGAAAATTATAAACAACTCTAAAGAATATTTATCTATTTTATGCTCTTCATAAAATAGATAAATATTTTATTTTTTTATAATCCAAATTCTTTAAATAAGCGCTCCTGATAACTTCTGTCCGAAGCTGCTTTTATGATATCCTCTATTCTTCCCAGTTTAGAAAGCTTTAAAGTAAGTTCATTGACACGCTCTTCTCCGATTTCCTCCCCCCTCTGTCTTTTTTGCTTCCAGCTCATCTTTCATTAATTCTTCTAATGCCTTACACATCTTTTTCGCCTCCTCGAATTTTTCTTCGTTTGCCCGCACAATAATATCCATCACAGACTCGTATAATGTGTTTTTCTTATGTTTTTTATAATCCTTCAATAATTCTTCCGCATCTTTTGTACTTTTAAGCTGATTAGTCAAGTTCCTAAGCCAAAGACTTTCTTTTTTAGAAAGCTCTCCGGTAACAATAATCTGAATAGGAAGGGTGTCACCAATCACATAATAAATCCCTGCATATACTTTTTCAATTTGTAGTTTTCTTTCCCCAACGATATGCCGAAAAAGCTCTCTTGGATAATTCTGACACACAAAGGAAATCGGCAATTCTTCCAGTAAAATCGAGTTTACCGGTGTTCTGTCCGCCTTATAAAAATATGTATACGCATATCCTTTGTAAAAGTCATCAATACATAGATAATCGTCAGGACTTTTATACTCTACGATATTGTACCTTCTAAATATCTTTCCTATATTTTTCTTTAGTATCTGTGTTTCTTTTTTTCTTAATCGGCACATCAATCATCATCGGCTTTGTCCCAAGTACATATTCTGATTTGAATTCTAGGTATTTTGCCTCCTCCCCAAATTCAATCTGAATACCCGCAAAAAATGCCGGATGCCACTGCAATAGTTTTTCTGTCATAAAAACCTCCTTTTTGTTGTTTCGAGTTTGTTTTTCAGGAGGTTCTCTATTTAGGGAAGCTCCTGCCTTTGTTGTTGTGGATAAAAGCATGAATTCCCCGAATACAGAATTGTAATTAGATAAGCAAAACTTCATTTATTGAAAACCACATTTTAATGAAAAAAGATTACACAGCAGCACAATTTTTTATGAAACAAAAAAGCCATGACTCCTTCTAAGTCACAGCTTATTTTCCAAAAACTATTCTTTTAGTAGCGAGAGGGGGATTCGAACCCTCGACAC
>ENA-ORTL01000853-ORTL01000853.1-human-gut-metagenome-genome-assembly--contig:-NODE-853-length-17224-cov-2.79807_pt1 | contig 17224 bp, 17 predicted proteins | sample MGYA00241916_ERZ509196 | MGnify/ENA primary metagenome ERZ509196 (study PRJEB26280, sample SAMEA2338844) | human gut metagenome | biome: human gut; feature: human-associated habitat; material: faeces...
AAAGTTTACCACTGACCGATATGTGGTATATAAATGGTCGGGTTGAAAGTTTACCGCTGACCGATATGCGGTATATAAATGGTTGAGTTGAAAGTTTAGTCCTTTGCCGAAAAGCGAGGGACTTTTTCCATATTTCCGCAGAGAGGATGGACAAATGAAGAAAACAGGGTTTTACATCATAAAGGACAGATTTTTTGAAGATATGCCTGATCCGTATCTCAAGGGGAATAAGGCAGGTAATAGACCACATTATTATTGTTTTGAAGATAAGAATACGGGAATTTATTGGATGATACCATTCAACCTCAAATTTGAGTAAGTGAAGATTTGAAGTGGCATATAAAACATATAACAATTCTGTTTGTTTGTGAGGAATATGCTTTGTGCGGTTGGGGAGGGGCTGGAGGGGATTGTGAATTTAAAAAGATATCATTCAAATAGAGATGAGTAACTACTTCATATTTGATAAACCTAGATTAGGAGGATATATTTTACGTGAACTATAAAGAAAACACTTTATGTTATGAGGAATATTGTAAACTTCGTGAAAGCGTTGGGTGGATAAATTTTTCAAGAACACAAACTGAAAAGTCACTCCAAAATAGTTTATATACAGTGGCAGCAGAAGAAGACAACCAAGTAGTCGGTATGGGAAGATTGATTGGTGATGGAATGTATTATATGATAGTAGACATTGTAGTACAGCCGGCTTATCAACAAATGGGCATTGGCAGTAAAATACTTAATATGATAATTGAATATGTCGATAGTGCAACACCAGGCGGAGGCAGGAGCAGTATTCAATTGATTGCAGAAAAAGGAAAAGAAACATTCTATGAATCAAGAGGATTTAAAATAATTCCTCATGAATTTTGTGGATCGGGTATGAGGAAAGTCATTCGTAAGTGAAGTTTAGGTTGTAGAAGAGTTGGAGTGCCGTCTAAAAGTATTTAAACATTGTAATATAAAATCATCACATGAATTTTGAGATATACGGTGTATGTTGTTAACAATACAATTTGACGAAGGAATAGCAAATATATATAAAACAGTTCAAAAATGGATTGATTTAAGGCAAAAATAAGGGATAAGCACTACCAAGCAAAGAGAAGTTTACAAGTTTGAATATATGAGCCAAGAAATGCCTATTTTACGGGCTTTCTTGGCTTTTTCTATGTTCGTTGACAATCAAATGACAATACTTTCAAATCTTAGAAAAGAATATTATTTACAAGCTTTTAAAACTTCCAGCAAAAATCTCCACATGCGTTCTACAGAGGCAAGGTCTAATTTTTCATTGATGGAATGAATATCCAGGATGTTTGGACCAAAGGAGACAGAGTCAAGACCTTCACAGTGACCGCCGAAGATGCCACATTCCAAACCGGTATGAACAGCCTCCACTCTAGGTTCTTCTTCGAACATTTTTACATAAACATCACGCATAAGAGGGCGTAACTTAGAGTTTGGATCGTATCCCCATGCTGGATATTCGCTGTCAATGATGTAGCGACCGCCAGCAAGTTCTACCAATGCACCAACTCTTTCGCAAAGGGATTGTTTCTTTGTTTCGATAGAACTTCTAAGAAGGAATTGCATGAATACAGAATCTTCTCTGGTAACTGTAACGCCAAGATTCAAGGATGTTTCAGATTGTCCCGGAAGATTGCGATCGGAGCAGATTAGTCCTTGGGGTACTGCATAGATAAATTTCATAATTCTGGAAGAATCTGCGGGAGCAATCACTGCAATGTTCTTTTGACCTGCATTTGTAATCTCGATGTTCAGACCGGTTTCGTCATTGCTGAATTCTTTTTTCCAAATGGCTTCTTCTTTTCTGACAGCTGTGATAAATTCTTCCGCCTGAGCGCTGTCTACCAATACTTTCATTTTAGCACTATAAGTGATGACATTATCTTTTTCACCACCATCAATAGAAATCAAATCCATAGCAAATGTTTTTGATAAATGGATATACATACGGGAAGAAAGTTTTACTGCATTTCCTCTTTGTTTGTGGATATCAGAACCAGAGTGGCCGCCCAACAATCCTTTGATCCAAAGTTCGATTTCAGTACCTTCTTTTTCTACTTTCTGGAAATCAAATGTAACATGTTGACGGAGACCGCCTGCGCACCCACATGTCAAAACACCTTCTTCTTCGGAGTCGATATTAAGAAGACGACGTCCTTTCAAGAGAGTCATGTCTAATTTTTCGGCGCCTAACATAGAAGTTTCTTCATCTACAGTAAAGACGGCCTCGATTGGTGGGTGAGCAATAGTGTCACTGGCAAGAACTGCAAGTGCGTAAGCAATTGCAATTCCATCATCTCCGCCAAGACTCGTATTCTGTGCATATAAGTAACCATTTTCTACTTTCAAGTCTAAAGGATCTTTCATGAAATCATGAGTGGAATCCAAAGTTTTTTCACAGACCATATCTAAATGTCCCTGTATGATTACTGGCGCTGAGTTTTCAAATCCTTCTGTACCATCTTTGTAGATGATGACATCATTATATTCATCTTGTACATAGCGAAGATTGTGATCTTTGGCAAATTGTACACAATAATCACTAATTGCTTTTGTATTTCCTGATCCATGAGGAATTTTGCAGAGCTCCTCAAAATAGCTTAATACGTTTGCTGGTTCAAATCCTTTTAAAACTGACATATTTAAAAAATCCTCCTGTCATTTATGATGTTTTTTAAAAAATTCCCACACCGGCAATTCAGCGTGGGAATTTATGTGCTACCTTAGTGTAGATTATCGAAGTAACGTTCCTACAAAGATTCCGTAGTAGTTACCGATTACATATCCTAATGTACCAACAAGGAGTGCTGGGACGATTAAGGCGTTCCATCCCTTTGCAATCGCAAGAGCAGCAGCAGTTGTTGGTCCTCCAATGTTTGCATTGGATGCAATACAGATTTCTTCCAGATTGAACTTGAAAAGTTTTCCAAAGAGGAAAGAAATCAACATGTTTGTTGCAACGATGATCGCACAGAATACAAGAAGCAATGGTGCCTTTGTAAGAATCAGGTAGATAGAAGCTGGAGCACCGATGACACCAAAGAAAATGTGGATCATAAATGTACCGATTTCTTGAGCACCTGCGATTTCACCAACCTGTGTTGGGAATGCAGTAGCTAAAATCATTGTAAGCGTTGTCATGATAAGATATTTGTTACCGATCAATCCATTTAACAGAGCTAATACAAAATTAGATGTTGGGATGATTCGTCCAAAGAACGCAGCAATCTCAGTAGAAACAGCAACAATCACAAAAGAGAGTGCAAAGGTAAATGCAATATCTTTGAGAGCGACCGGTTTCGCTGTCCAATAGCTTTGTGCGTGATTCTGACTTTCGCCATTTGCAGTACGTTTGTCAATTTCATCCTGAAGTGGATGCCTAAAATGTTTTCTAAAGAAGCTTACTGTTGGGATTGCGATTAAAGCGAAAAAGTAAAGTGCCATTAGCAAGTTGTCAGCGACAACGGATGTAGATACTAATTCGCTACCTGCATCAAATGCATCTGCCATAGCAACAAGGTTTACGCTTCCACCAGTATATGTTCCGACCATCATGGCAGTTGCCTTGTTGAGTTCAGGAATAAAGTTCTTTAACGCAAAGAATGCAAGAAATCCTCCGGCTACTGTTCCGATTCCGCTGATCAGATATATAATGATCAGACGTCCAGAGTCCTTTGAAATTTTCTTAACGTTAGCTTGCAAAAGTAGCATTGGAATTGCAAGTGGAACAACGTAGTCCCAAACGAAGTCGTATGCTGCTGCTTCTGTTGGAATAATTCTTAAGTTTGATAAAATAAGACATCCAATAAGTGCCAGCACGCATCCCGTGATTTTTGAAGCCCATTGGTATTTTTGCTCCAAATAGATTGCTAATGCAGCAACCGCTACCAAAATCGCGAATAACCCCCAAGTATTTTCCGCACTGATTAAGGTTTTCATGTAATTCACTCCTTTTTTTGATATATTATATGAATACCTTATTAATACATATGATAACTCTTTAACAGAATAATTGCAAGCGTTTTGAACAAAAGTCAATCAAATTAGAAAATATATTAATGTATTTTGCACAAATAATGTGTTTTGCTGACAATGGAAAGGAGTAATGTTTTTGAGGTTCCGGAAACTACAATAAAAATAGTTTCTGAACTTTTGGAAGAGGCAATTGATTTGATAGAAGAAAAACATGCCTATTTCAAAACAGAAAAGGATTCTCTATGCACAGAAAACTTGGAAAATAGGATTGACAAGAAAACTTGGCGGAGATATAATTATGACAACAAAACTTGTCAATTTAATATGGAGGTGCTGAGATGGAACGAGATGAGATTTTGAAAATGGCACAGAAAGAAAGTGAACATTATGATGAGAGGGAAGTATTTATACAAATGAAAGGGTACAATTATGGGATGGTCGCTTCAGCGATTGTATTTGCTTTTCTCGTGATACTGAAAGCTTTTAGAGGAGAGCCGATGTATGATATTCTTGCAATGTATGAGACAACACTGGCTGGATTTTATATATACAAATATAAAATGGAGAAGAAAAAAAAGGATTTGTTTTTGGCTATATGTTGGGGAATGACAACGATTATCAATTTGTATCTGGCTATTTGGAGGCATTAATATGGATGGCGAATTGATATTGAAAAACAACTTAAAGAATGCTAGAGCTGAGAGAAAACTATCTCAGATGGAGCTTGCAGAGTTAGTTGGAGTGTCGCGAAATACGATTAGTTCTATTGAGACAGGTCAGTTCAATCCTACTGCGAAACTGGCATTACTTCTGTGTATTGCTTTAGAAAAAAAGTTTGAAGAACTGTTTTATTTTTAAATTGATGTTTATGAAGAAATGAATGAGGAGCGCAAGTCAAAGCGCTCCTCATTTTACTATTCTGTGTAGTTGAAAGGTTCCGCAGATGTTTCCATATTGCAACGAGAAAGTCTAGCTGTCTTGAGCTGATAGAACAGTGCGCAAAGACCTGTAACTACAAGTGCTACAAGAACCCATCCAAGACCCAGAGAGTACAGTGGAAGTGCATGGAGCAATTTGCCGGCAAATCCAAAGGAAACTCCAAGATTTTCAAGTGCATATGCAACGCTGAGGATACTTACTGCACCGATGGTGCATGGATAGATATAAGTGATATTTTTTATCCAGCGATGACATAATCCAAGTAAAATCAGAGTGATGGAGACTGGATAGATAGCATCCAACACCGGAACGGAAATGCTTAAAATCATATTTAATCCCTGATTACAGATGATAAAAGAAAATCCCGCAATCAATAATACCCATTGACGATAAGATAATTTTGTAGTCAATGTCGAAAAATATTGTGAGATGGAAGTAATCAGTCCAACACAGGTTGTCAAGCATGCTAATGTGAAGATTGCTGCCAGTAAAACTGCGCCGGTATCACCAAACAGTTGGTGAACAATGCAGCGGAGTGTCCATGCACCATTTTCCTGGATTGGGAAGACACCTGAGGAACTCATTCCCATATATGCCAGAGATAAGTACACACATGCAAGAATTGTTCCGGCAAAGATTCCGGTCATGACAGTGTATTTCATCACACCTTTTTTCTCTTTCACCCCTAAACTTCTGATTGTAGTTGCAATTACAAGTCCAAAATTTAAGGCTGCAATGGTATCCATTGTAAGATATCCTTCTAAAAATCCTTTGACAAGTGGATTGCTGCTATAACTTACTTGAGCAGGATTGACTTTCACGGTGCCTCGGAATAGGAAATTGACAAATACAAAAAACAGTAAAAGTAGCAGTGATGGTGTCAAAAATTTTCCGATTCGTTCTACCAGTTTATTTGGAGCTAATGCAAGCCAGCTGGCAGTCAGGAAAAAGACTAAGGAAAAGAGAAACATAAATACAGTCAAATTCGCATTTTCCGGAAGGTATGGTGCAACTGCCATCTCAAACGGGAGAGAAGCCGCACGAGGAATTCCAAGGCCAGGTCCGATAGACAGGTAAATCAAAATAGTAAAGAAAATGGCAAATTTAGGATTAACCTTTTTTGCGAGCTGCTCTAGTCCATCAAATTTCGCAACAACAACAACACCCAGGACAGGCAATGCCACTGCTGTAATCAGGAAGGTTGCAATTGCAAATGGAGTTTTGTCTCCAGCGTTTTGTCCCAAAAATGGAGGGAAAATCAGGTTCCCTGCACCAAAGAAAAGGGAAAACAACATAAAGCTGACGAGTAAAATTTGTTTCTTTTGTAGTTTCATAGATAACCTCCTTAAAATAAAAAAAATCGCCCTAGAAAGGACGATTGAAGACCGTGGTACCACCTTAATTCCTGAGAAAATCTCAGCTCATATCCGCATCATCTAATGCGTCTCACCTGTAACGTGGCTTTACTCCGGCGCTCCTACTTTGTTTCAGTTTGCTTCTCAAGGATGATTTCATCTGTCAGGTTCATTGGCAACTCGCACCACCCGTTACCTCTCTGAAAAATCCGCTGAAGACTACTTGTTCCTATCAAATGAATTTGAAATATTTTTCTGTATTATAGGACAAGATGAGAGAAATTGCAAGAGATTTTTTGAAAAAAAGTAGAAAAAGTAGAAAAATATGTTTGTTGATACGGGAGAGGGGAAAGTGAAATTTGAAAATACATCTTATGTTAGGGTTTAATCTTTGAACACATATTTTAATACGCATATGTTTCAAAACAACAAGTGTTAAAGGTTTATAGAAAGATTATACATACTAGATTTTTAAATTACAATAAAAGATGGTAAATTTCTATTAAGATATAAATTCTTTTGTTGCTAAATAGAAAAAATAATCATTTTTGATTTTTTGTTAGATTTATCTAAAAATGCAAATGAATATATTGAAAAAATATAGGAAATGATATAATATATAGGTATCAAATTCAATATGAGTATTTAAATTAAAACAGGATGTGATAATATGGAAAAAAATAACATAAAAGTATATGAGATAAGGATTAAAGTATATATTTTAAGGGATATTCCATTACAAGAAATTTTAGCGACAGAAGCAGAGTTTATAGACTCTGCTCTTGCGCAGGATCAAAGATGGCTAGAATACCATGAAGTAAATCAATATAAAAATTATTGTTTTGCGGGCTTGTATCCAATCGAAAAAGAAGGGGTGTATAAGAAGGGAAATATTTATACGATTACATTGAGGACGGTAAATGTAGACTTGGCTCGGTATTTATCAAATATATTAAGAAATCATTATACAGATGTTATAAAAGGCTTGACTGTAGAGAATCGTATATTACCGAAAAAAATTATCAGTGAAATTTATTCTCTGACACCGGTTATACAAAAATTTGATGGGTATTGGAAGAAGCAGATATCTATTGGAGGATTTGAACGTCGGCTATTCGAAAATGCAGTGAAAAAATATGATCAGTATATGGGAGAGCGTATAGAGGAGAATTTTCAGTTATATACCAATATCATATTTTTGAATAGAAAACCGATTGCAAATGAGTATAAAGGAATTCGGCTTTTAGGAGATAAAATAAGTTTAAAAATAGCAGATGATGTGCAGGCGCAGGAAATGGCTTATTTTTTATTAGGGACAGGACTTTGTGAGATGAATTCTCGCGGATACGGCTACTGTAATTACCGTTGGGTGTAAATGGGGGTGAATAGGTGTTAAAGGATTGTTTGGAAATATTTTCAGAAGAATTAAGAAGGGCAGAGAAAGAAACGGGAGATGGTGATCGCCTTGTCCTAGATACGTATGTTCCAGCAGATGGGACCTATGTGTTGGTAGATTCTTATGGACAGGTAAGAAGTTATACGATTAAGATGGATAAGAAAAAAAGAATTGTGGAACAAAATCCAGAGGACAGAGAAGCGCGAAAGAAAATTTGTTTCTATGATTATCACAGCCGTCTTGTGAGTATGGATAAACCACAGGATCCCAAGAAAGTGATTCATTCTAACAATTATTTGTCGTTTTGGGTGAAACAAGAGAGTTTAGAAAATGGAAAACTGGATGAAGCGGCAATTGATCGATATTTTGATGTACTGAGAAATCCGAGAGAAAAATATAAAAAACCGCAGGATCGTAAGATGTATGATTACATTGTGAAACAGATAGGGGACGTGGATCAAAGTAAACTGGAAAGAAACAGGGTATGGATCAAGGAAAATATTTTTCAGTTGGGAAAATGGAATGTTTCGCTAAGTGGTAAAAATTATTTAAAAATTTTTTTTGAGGATGATGAAAAAATTTATATTACAGAAGAACAGAGATATGTAATGACCAAAATTTTCAACAAGAATGATTATAATTTGGAGATTAAAAATGAAATTTGGGGACTTCCAAATGATAATTTGGGTTTGAATGCAAAGAAGCCCTATATGGAAAATAAAACTCGCAAACTCGCAGTTTCTTATCTGATTACACCGGAAGAGGCTGCATTGCAGAGAAAATTTTTTGATTATCTTATGAATAAGGCAAATTTAGGGGAAACAGATTTATATTTTGATACCGTGGAAAAGAAGGTAATTGCAAAAAAGAAGGGGGAAATGATTCAGAGTGATTTTAAAGGATATTTTATTCAAATACAAAAAGGTAAAGAAGTAGAAATTCACCATCAGGATACTATAGTTGATTATAAGTATTACCTAATGAAACCATTCCGTTATCAAAATGTTCTAGGATTGGAGGATAAAGAAGAACGGTATCGAGATTACCGAAACAAGAAAGAGTTGCAAGGTGTTATTGATGAAGTTTTATTTTCATCTTGGCTAGTGAGAAATTATTTTACTCCAGAGGAAAAATTGTCTGTAGAGGGTGAAGTGAAAAGAAATCTTGTTTGGTCACGGGAAGCTATTTTTGCATGGCTTTATAAAGGATTGGAAGTGAACATGGATCGGATCCTTCATAGTGTTTGTATGAATATGATTAAAAATTCAGTTCAGAATGGATACACAACAAAAATGGGGCAGCAATTTAATCTGATGTGTTCATTACAGAAATATTTTGAAGGAGGGTGTGATATGTCAGAAAGATACACGGAGATTAGGAAGAATTTGAAAGAAAAGATCAATGGGTCAGGAGAATGTGAAATAGAAACGGATGAAGAATATTTTTATGCAGTCGGTCAACTTGTATATTATTTTATTTCTTTAAGTAAGTCAAAGGAAAAGAATCATTCATTGGCAAATCCGTTTCTCGTAGCAACAGAGAATGAAGTGATCAGAAGAAGGTTGAGGCAGTATTTTATGAAATATAATTATCAGATAAATTTTGCCAGACAGAGGTTCAATAGGATGTATGCGATGGTAGATGCCTACATATTAGAAAAGAAAATAGATCAGGAATATTTGCTGGGGGGATATATCGGAAATAATTTAATCTATGAATCCACGAAGGAAGCAAAGGAGGAAATATAATATGGAAAACAGAGTGTACGGTGTATTGGGGATTTCATCAATCATGGCAAATTGGAATGCAGATTTTACCGGTTATCCTAAAAGTATGTCTGATGGAACGGTATATGGAAGTGACAAAGCACTTAAATACCCTATGAAAAAAATGTGGGATAATGAGGGAAAAAAAGTATTATATATTAAGTCTATGAAGTTTTCAGAAAAGGATGGGGCGCTCGTTCCTAAATCTCTGAAAGAACGCTATGAAGAAATTTTTCATGTGGAAGATCTAGGAAAGAGTAAGGATTCAAAGGAAGTGTTGACAAATTTGATGTCTGCAGTAGACGTGAAAAATTTTGGAGCAACATTTGCAGAGGCAAAGAATAATTTTTCAATTACAGGTGCTGTTCAGTTTGGGCAGGGATTTAATAAATATAAAGATACAACTGCAGAGGAGCAACAGATTTTGTCTCCTTTCAGAGATGGAAGCAAGGATGCTAAGAATGAGGAGGCAAGAAATTCTACATTGGGGACAAAAATTACAAGTAATGAGGCGCATTACTTTTATCCATTTGTAATTAATCCAATGGCTTACAAAGAATTGATAAAACTTGGTGTGACAGAGGGGTATACGAAAGAAGACTATGCCAATTTTAAACGGACAGCATTAGTTGCCGCCACTTCTTTTGAGACAAATGCAAAAGAAGGGTGTGAGAATGAATTTGCGCTTTTTGTGGAAACGGAGCCGGATTTATATTTGCCAAATCTATCCGAATATATCGTGTTTGAGAAAGGGGAACAAAAGAACATTATTGATATGAGAACATGTACAGAAATTTTAAATAAGTTGCAAGACAGAGTGAAGAAAGTAGATGTTTATTATAACCCATATACAACAGAGTTAGTGTGCGGATTGGAAAGGGCAGTGGTCTACAATATTATTACACAAAACGAGGTGTAACTTATGAAAGCTGTGAGATTTACTTTAAGTGGAAAAAGCGCATTTTTTAAAAAACCAGAAGTGAATACTTACTACTATTTTACATATGGTCAAATTCATAAAGTGGCTTTACTTGGCATGCTTGGGGCAATTGCAGGTTATAATGGGTATGCACAAAAAAAATGGACTGTGAGAAAAAAAGGAATGGATCTAATTGAGGAATATCCGGAATTTTATGAAAAATTAGCAGGATTAAAAGTTTCTATCGTACCAAGAAATGAACGAGGGTATATTCCCAAGAAGGTTCAGGTTTTTAATAATTCCGTTGGATATGCATGTGAAGAACAAGGGGGAAATCTAATCATAAAAGAGCAGTGGCTAGAAAATCCAGTGTGGGATATTTATATATTACTAGATTGTGAAGAGGCTGAAAAAATTTCCTATCAGTTAGAACAATATAAATGTGTTTATATGCCATATCTGGGGAAAAATGATCACCCAGCAGATATCAGTGACGTAAAAATAGTGAAATTGGAAACAATTGATGCTAAGAGATCAGAAATTTTTAGCATGTTTCCAAAACGGATAGGTGAAATTGATTCGTTGGATGATGAAGATGAGATTGAAGAATTTAAGTATGAAGAAAAACTTCCGGTTAGATTAAATGGTTATACAAACCTGTACGAGTACGATACATTTTGCTATACGAACATTCCAGTTTGTGTGAAAGAAGCAGGTTTGTATAAAGATAAAATGAGAATATTGGTATTTTACTAGAAAATAAGGCTCTGCAAATTTGTAGAGCCTTTTGTGTAGATACGAGGTGGAAAATGGAAAAAATGATGTTATCGATAAAAGAACTCATGAAGTGTAGTGAGCAGTGTTATGCACATATTTCTGAAAATGGAGAAGAAAAAGAGACGCTTTCTTCACACACAGAACTATGCCAAAAATATTGGATTAGAATTTTTAGAAAAAAACATGTGGATTTGCTCATAAAAGAGTTTGAGAAGGAATACTTTGATGAAATTAGTGGCGACGCAAAAAGAATATTTGAGAAAATGGTAGTTAATATTGTTACATTTCATGATTTTGGAAAAGTGAACCCTAAATTTCAAAAAGATAAAATGCATCACAAGTTTTGTTTAAATTTAGTGCCGGACAGTAATATTGGAAGTAAGCATTCTATTCTTTCGGCTATATTTTATTTGGAGTATTTTTTAAGTGAAATTAATAAATTAGATGATAAAACGGAGAAGGAGTTGTTGAAAGATTTTGCTTATATATATTCCTATATCATTTCTAGACATCATGGGAAATTAGTGAACTTAGAAGCTTATTTGAATTCCTTAACTGGAAGGAATGGAGAGGGAGATGATTTGGGAATCAGAGCTAAGGAATGGATAGAATGTTGGAAAAGGGAATGGGGAGAAGAAAAAAATTCCAAACTAAGAAAAAGTTGGAAAAATATGTTAGGGAGAAATGGTCAGGAGAAAACAGAGAAACTAGTCTATTTGTATGGGTTCACAAGATTGTTATATTCTATGCTTGTTGCATCCGATTATTATGCAACATCAGAATATATGAAAGGGGTAGAGATTAAAAATTTTGGCGAGCTTGAGAAATGTGAGAAAATTATAGATATTTATGAAAATAGCTTTGTTCAGAAGAGTATTCGTAATTATCAGCAGGAACATTACCCAAAAGAACAATTAGAACTGAAACAAGAGCAGGATATCAATATTCTGCGGACAGAAATGTTTTTAGATGCAGAAAATGAATTGAAAAGAAATATAAATGACTCTATTTTTTATTTAGAAGCTCCGACTGGAAGTGGAAAAAGTAATACTGCAATGAATTTAAGTTTTGAACTTATGAAACAAGATAAGAATATCCAAAAAATATTTTATATTTATCCATTTAATACACTTGTAGAACAAAATATGGAAACTATCAGCAGAATATTTGGAGAAAATAAAGAGGTAATGTCACAGGTAGCGGTGGTTAATTCGCTGGTACCTTTGAAAGAGCGTGCGGATGAAGATGACTGGGGTGGAAAAGACAAGGGGAAAAAATATCAAACTATTTTGTTAGATAGGCAATTTTTAAATTATCCAATCGTACTATCCACACATGTTATGCTATTTCGTACATTGTTCGGACATTATAAAGAAGACGTATTTGGGTTTTACCAGTTATGTAATTCTATTATTGTTCTTGATGAAATTCAAAGCTACAAAAACTCACGTTGGGAAGAGATTGTTACTTTTTTAAAAGCATTTGCAAAGCTACTGCATGTTAAGATAATTATTATGTCGGCAACATTACCTAATTTAGAGATACTTACGGATAATCAGATGAAGGCTGTTCATTTGATAAAAGATAGAGAAAAATATTTTCATCATCCGAAATTTGCAAAACGAGTTGTTGCAGATTATGGATTACTAGATCAGAAAATGACATTAGAGAAATTGGAGGAACATATTTGCACAAATATTACAAATAATCAAAAAGTGCTGGTAGAGTTTATTAAGAAAAAAAGTGCAGAAGAGTTTTATGAAAGAATGAAGGAACAAACGGACTATCCGGTATTGGTGATGACAGGGGACAGTAGTATCCAGGAAAGAAAAAGAATCATAGAAAAAATACAAGAATTGGAATCTGTGATTTTGATTGCAACTCAGGTGATAGAGGCAGGTGTTGATATCGATATGGATATTGGATACAAAGATATATCAAGGCTAGATAGTGAAGAACAGTTTATGGGAAGAATAAATCGTTCTGCAAAACGAAGAGGAACTGTATATTTTTTTGATATGGATGATGCGGGGAAAATCTATGAGGGTGATGTTAGGGGAGAAGATAGATTTTCGCTGAAGACAACTGCAATGAGAGAAATTTTAACAACAAAAAATTTTCCAAAGTTTTATGAAGAAAATATTCTTCCGGCAGTGAAAGAAAGCGGAAGCGGCATAAATGAAGAGAATGTAAAATACTTTTTTAGAGAAAGTGTCCAAAAGCTGAAATTCCCTGAGATAGATAATAGAATGAAATTGATTGAGGATGATCGACATATGATTTCTGTATATTTAGGAAGGGAGGTAATGGGAGAAGATAAAGAAATCATTGATGGACGGAAAATTTGGGAGGAATATAAAGATCTCCTTGAAAATGAAACAATAGAATATAGTGAAAAAATTGTAAAATTAAGAAATCTTAGAAGCAAAATGAATGAGTTTATTTATCAATTCAGTGAAAAAACAAAGTTCCAGGAAGATGAACAGATTGGGGATATTTATTATATTGAAAATGGAGAAAAATATTTTGATGAAAATGGTGTTTTGAACAGAAAAATATTGGAAAATGAGACAGATTTATTTCTCTGATGAAGGTGGTATTTTTATGAGAGTGAATGGGACATTAATTAATTATTATTTTCATTGCAAAAGACAATGTTATCTACATGGCAATAGACTGAATTTGGAAGATAATAGTGAACAAGTAAAGATAGGAAAAGCAATTCATCAAGAACGTGCAGAAGATTCAAAAAATACAGAGATTGCTATAGAAAATATTCGATTGGATAAATTGACAAAAGAATATTTGACAGAAATAAAAAAGTCTGATGCCGATGTGGAAGCTGCAAAATGGCAGCTATTGTATTATTTAAGTGTTTTGAAGTCTAAGGGAATTGTTCGAAAAGGGCGATTGGAGTTTGTGGAAAAGAATAAAAAAGATAAAAAAATTTTTATTCTGGAATTGACAAAAGAATTAGAAGAAAAATTAGATTTTTATATAACTCAAATAGAACAGTTACTGGAAGAAGAGGAGCCGCCAGAGTGTATTCACAAAGCTACTTGTAAGAAGTGTGCATATTATGAATATTGTTATGTTTAGGAGGAGATGTTATGGGAACTACCAGATACATTATGTCAATGGGAGAACTGACAAGAAAAGACAATTCATTATGTTTTCGCAAAGACGGACGGAATGTGTATATTCCAGTTGAGAATACAAAAGAAATATATTGTTTTAATGAAGTCAGTATAAATACAAAACTATTGGATTTTTTATCTCAAAATCATATTATTATTCATTTTTTTAACTATTATGGAGGATATAGTGGGACGTATTATCCGAGAGATCATTATTTGAGTGGGAAATTAATTGTCAAACAAGCATTGAAGTATGAGGAACAACGAATGGATATAGCTCGTGCAATTGTAAAAGGAATAGGAGTTAATATTTATGAAATTCTATATCATTATTACAAGCATGATAAAAAAGAGGTGAAGGAAACTATTGATTGGATTAGGAAGGTGTTTTTTACACAAGTTGATCAGGCTCAGGATATTAAGCGATTATTGGCATGCGAGGGAGAAGTTTGGATTCGTTTTTACAATGATTTTAAATATTTTCTTCCTAAAGATTTCGTGATGAATAAACGAGTCAAACGTCCCCCAGATAATCCAATAAATGCACTGGTTTCTTTTGGAAATACACTTTTATATACAAAAACAATTTCAGCGATTTATCAAACACATTTGGATCAAAGAATTAGTTTTTTACATGAACCGTCAGAAGGACGATTTTCATTGAGTTTAGATATTAGTGAAGTATTTAAGCCTGTAATAGTATTTAGAACAATTTTTGATTTGGTTAATAACCGGAAATTACAAGTGGAAAAACATTTTGAGAAAAGTGTAAATTATTGCATTTTAAATGAAGAAGGAAGAAAAATATTTATTGAAGCATTTGAAGCACGTTTGGAAAATGTTTTCCAACATCCGAGATTAAAACGTAAAGTTTCATATCGCACAGCAATTAAATTAGATTGTTACAAATTGATAAAAAATATTTTGGAAGGGAATGAGTTTGTTCCATTTTCTTTGAAAGAAGGTATGTGATGAAAAAACAATTAAATTATAATTATGCATTTTTATTTTATGATGTGGGAGAAAAAAGAGTACAGAAAGTATTTAAGATTTGCAAAAAATATCTTTCTCATTTTCAGAAATCTGTATTTCGAGGAGAAATGACACCGTCAAAATTTATACAATTGCGAAAAGAGTTAAATGGAGTGATTGATAAAAATGAAGATTTTATATGTATCATAAAATTATTAAATAATAGTGTGTTTGGAGAGGAAGTTTTAGGGTGTGGAGGTCATGCTACAGGGGAGGACCTGATTATATAAAATTAGAAATATACGTATATGAGGAAGAAAAATTTACCAGGCTTAAAAAAGTATAATATAGAAAAAGCCTTGTAAAATGCAGAGATTTATGAGATATTAAGATAAAGTAGCAGAAGTGAAAAACACCTGGTAAAAAAAGTGAAAATGGCTTAAAATCAACGAAAAAATTAAATATGAAAGAAAAAAGGGCATAAATACGAGGGATAAACTGTAACATGAGATGTTTTTAAATGAATAGAAGGATTTTTAGTCGGTGACAGATAAAGCGATAAACTGTAACATGAGATGTTTTTAAATAGGGATTTATCCCAAAAGGCAGCTGCATCGGATGCAGATAAACTGTAACATGAGATGTTTTTAAATAATTAAAGCCCTCTGTTTAGCTCTTCTTTCCTCTGATAAACTGTAACATGAGATGTTTTTAAATTATGCTTCTTCAATCCACATCCAACACAACACACCGATAAACTGTAACATGAGATGTTTTTAAATTTCAACACTTCAATCCGCTTGGTATTCTGCGGATTCGATAAACTGTAACATGAGATGTTTTTAAATACTGCTGATTAAGCTTATCAATCTCGCCCTGCATAGATAAACTGTAACATGAGATGTTTTTAAATATGCGACAACCTCTAGCATTTTCCCAACCCTTACAGATAAACTGTAACATGAGATGTTTTTAAATTACGGGTTTTCGCTGTTCATAGGTACTTGCTATTTAGATAAACTGTAACATGAGATGTTTTTAAATTTCCACTTTCCTGCGCTTTTAATTTCCTGCGGATTCGATAAACTGTAACATGAGATGTTTTTAAATATGGATTCTCTTAACAGTTTCTCTGCTTCTGTTTCGATAAACTGTAACATGAGATGTTTTTAAATACTTATCCATCTCATACTGCTGCTTCTGCTCTGCATGATAAACTGTAACATGAGATGTTTTTAAATTGTCATTCGTCTTGTTGTTGTGTACCGCCTCCGGGATAAACTGTAACATGAGATGTTTTTAAATTCCTGTACGTTTCCGGTGTCAATTACAACAAATTGATAAACTGTAACATGAGATGTTTTTAAATATCCGGCATTGCGGAGGATTTCTGCGACTGCCTCGACGATAAACTGTAACATGAGATGTTTTTAAATGAGGAAGAGATTAACAAATTATTTTAATAGAAGAGGGATAAACTGTAACATGAGATGTTTTTAAATTGAAATTTAGAACATTAAGAGCAGATGAAATAGAGGATAAACTGTAACATGAGATGTTTTTAAATTTTCTGGGGAGTATTCCTTTAATAGCTCTTGGTCGATAAACTGTAACATGAGATGTTTTTAAATATCCAACAATCTACGGCATGATTGAGGACTTGGACAGATAAACTGTAACATGAGATGTTTTTAAATAATACTCCATAACATCCATGTGTCTGTATTTATTTCGATAAACTGTAACATGAGATGTTTTTAAATGAATCAGCGCGGTGGGATAAACTGTAACATGAGATGTTTTTAAATCTTAATTTTTCTTTATCCGTTCCTTCCACCTGGTATAATGGTATAGTAATTTAAGACACTTTCCGAGACATTTTATAATGAATCTGATATGTTGTAACCAATACAGAAAGAAGGATTATTATTATGTCACGAACAAGAAGAAATTTC
>ENA-ORTL01000861-ORTL01000861.1-human-gut-metagenome-genome-assembly--contig:-NODE-861-length-16883-cov-4.36511_pt1 | contig 16883 bp, 10 predicted proteins | sample MGYA00241916_ERZ509196 | MGnify/ENA primary metagenome ERZ509196 (study PRJEB26280, sample SAMEA2338844) | human gut metagenome | biome: human gut; feature: human-associated habitat; material: faeces...
CCGAAATGCGGCTTCAGGAGTGTAACGATACCGATGGAGTTCATGACGTAGTCTTTGCAGCGTTCGGTGTTGGCGGTAACGCCTTCAACCAGTTTCTTACGCAGTGTGTCGCAGGCGTTGGTCATAACCTTCATCTGTGTATACAGAGCGTATGTAATAACCGGTTCCATAACGTTCAGTTCGAGCTGGCCGGCAGAAGCAGCAAGCATCACTGTTGTGTCGAGACCGATAGCAAGGAAGCTGGCCTGGTTAGCAACTTCAGCAGCAACCGGATTAACTTTACCCGGCATGATGGAAGAACCCGGCTGGAGCTGAGGAAGATTGATTTCCTTCAGACCGCAGCGAGGACCGGAGGCAAGCAGACGAATGTCGTTGCAGACCTTAGTCATCTTAACTGCCAGACCCTTGATGGCGGAAGACAGAGTCATGTAAGCGCCGCAGTCGCTGGTAGCAGCGATCAGGTCTTCACTGTTCTTGAAGTCGATGCCGGTCAGTTCGGCAAGGTTCTTAACAGCAAGTTCCGGATATCCCGGGGCAGCGGTAACGGTAGTGCCGATAGCGGTAGCGCCGAGGTTGACGATCTTGAGGTGTTCCTGAGCAGCGCGCAGGTTTTCGATTTCGTCATTGATAGTGAAGCCCCAGCCGTGGAATTCCTGTCCCAGAGTCATAGGAACAGCGTCCTGGAGGTGGGTACGGCCCATCTTCAGAGTCTGATCGAATTCTTTAGCCTTGGCATAGAGTGCGTCACGCAGTTCTTCAGCGGCCTTGATAAGGACGTTGGAGCGGAGGATGCAGCTCAGATGAATAGCGGTCGGGTATGTGTCGTTTGTGGACTGACCGAAGTTTGCGTCGTTGTTCGGGTTGACGATGGAGTAGTCACCGAGCTTACCGCCGAGATGTTCGATAGCGAGGTTGGAGATAACTTCGTTAGCGTTCATGTTGGTGGAAGTACCTGCTCCGCCCTGCAGCCAGTCAGTGATGAACTGGTCACGATATTTTTCAGTGTTGTTGATGAGCTGATCGCAAGCCCAGATCATTGCATCGGCAACTTCAGGTTTAACAACGCCGAGTTCCTTATTAGCCATCGCAGCTGCTTTCTTAACATAAGCAAAAGCGATGATGAAGTAGATTTCTTGGTTGTTCTTCTCTTCAGTGATGAAGAAGTTTTCTTTGCCGCGAAGGGATTGGACGCCATAGTAAGCGTTGGCAGGAACTTCTAAGTCACCGATAAAATCATGTTCAATACGAGCCATTCAGGTCTCCTCAAAAATTTATATCCCGCTTCATCGCGAAGTAGGATTTGAAAAATAACCGTGTCGGTATAAAACCGTTGGTCCACACAGTCATCCGATGCAGACAGAGCCGAACGCTACTCAACACACTGCGAACCGGCTCTTGTTTGCTGCGAAGTATTGTAATCGTTTGCACAAAAAAAATATATGGTTTACCCCAAACTTATGGGGTAAACCATATGCGACGGAAAAATCATTAACTAATTTTTTTATCTCTATGAATTCATTGATCTTTATTAAGAATATTTTTTAATCTAACAAATAGGCTTTGATTTGTTATGTAATTCTTCGTAACAATCAGGTGATTTTGAGCATAGAAAAAGGCCTCGCAATGTGAGGCCCTTTTCTTATATCCCTTTAAGGGTACGTTAGATCAGCGGATTACATGAAGCCACAGACAACGAAACCGAAAGCGACGGAGAAGAAAATCGCCAGAACGCCGGGGATGAAGAAAGAGTGATTGAAGACCCACTTACCGATGCGTGTTGTGCCGGTGTCGTCCATCTGAACAGCGCCGAGGAGTGTCGGGTATGTCGGGAGAACGAACAGAGCGGAAACAGCGGCGAAGCAGGCAACCAGCATGTAAGCGTTGTCCGGATGAGCGGCTGTGATACCGAGGGCAGCAACCACTGTCGGAGTAATCGCCTTAGCAGTAGCGGCCTGAGAGTACAGGAGCATAGCGGCTAAGAAGAAGACAACTGCGAGGAGAGCCGGATACTGGCTGATGGTTTCAGAAGCAAAAGCCTTGATCTGAGCGGTGTGACCGGAAACGAATGTATCACCGAGCCATGCAACACCGAGAACGCAGATACAGGCAACCATACCGGATTTGAAAACGGATGTGGAAGCGATATCGCCGAGTTTGACCTTGCAGAAAACCGTGATCAGAGCGCCGACGGTGAGCATCAAGCTCATGATGGCTGCGTCACGTGTGACGATAACCGGTTTGATCAGGCCGATAGCCGGAGAAATAGCGGATGCGTAGCAGACAACTGCGATAACGCCGATAAGGAAGATCCAAACGGAAAGCTTGGCAGAGGAAGTGATCTTGATTTCCTGCATGCCGACAGGAGGCTTAACGAGACCTTCTTTAAGACGTTCCTGGTAAACCGTAGAGGTGCTGAGATCCATCTTGCAGAACATCGTCATGATGAAAGCAGTGACCATGCAGCCTAAGAATGTGGTCAGAAGCCAAACAGCCAGCAGAGTCGGATAGCTCCAGCCGAACGGTTCGAGAACGCCTGTCATGTAAATAACAGCGGCGGAAACCGGAGAAGCTGTAATAGCGATCTGAGAAGCGACCACAGCGATAGACAGCGGAACGCTCGGGCGGATGTTCTGGCCTTTAGCAACTTCAACGATAACCGGGATCATCGAGAAAGCGGTGTGACCTGTACCAGCGAAAATCGTCAGAACATAGGTAACCAGCGGAGCCAGATAGTTGATGTATTTAGGATTCTTGTAGAGAATCTTTTCAGCGATGTAAACGAGGTAGTCCAAGCCGCCTGCGAGCTGCATGGCGGAAATGGCCGAGATCACGGATGCAATGATCAGGATCACGTCCCAAGGAATGTTACCCGGCTTCATGCCTAAACACAGACCGAGAATGAGAACACCGGCACCGCCGGCGTAGCCGATACCGATACCGCCGAGACGCACACCGACAAAGATCGCGCCGAGCAGAACGATAATCTGAAGAATAACCATGATATCCATAAATCCTCCGAAAGAAAGTACGCGGTTAACCGTACTCTCCGAGATGTTGGCTTAGTTAATTATTGACGGGTCGCCAAAGACCCTTGAATCGAAGCAAGAACATGTTTTTTTTTAACCTGCTCCGAGCGCTGAAAATTCGGCAGCGGATTCCGCTGCCGAAATCTTGAACTCAATTACTTGACGAATTTCGGATGAATCAAGTTCTGAGTATTGAATGTGGCATCCCATTCAGCCTGAGTCATCAGGTGCTGTTCGTCAACGACGATCTGATGCAGAGACTTACCGGTTGTGTAGCCTTCCTTGGCGATAGCGGCGCACTTCTGGTAGCCGAAATGCGGCTTCAGGAGTGTAACGATACCGATGGAGTTCATGACGTAGTCTTTGCAGCGTTCGGTGTTGGCGGTAACGCCTTCAACCAGTTTCTTACGCAGTGTGTCGCAGGCGTTGGTCATAACCTTCATCTGTGTATACAGAGCGTATGTAATAACCGGTTCCATAACGTTCAGTTCGAGCTGGCCGGCAGAAGCAGCAAGCATCACTGTTGTGTCGAGACCGATAGCAAGGAAGCTGGCCTGGTTAGCAACTTCAGCAGCAACCGGATTAACTTTACCCGGCATGATGGAAGAACCCGGCTGGAGCTGAGGAAGATTGATTTCCTTCAGACCGCAGCGAGGACCGGAGGCAAGCAGACGAATGTCGTTGCAGACCTTAGTCATCTTAACTGCCAGACCCTTGATGGCGGAAGACAGAGTCATGTAAGCGCCGCAGTCGCTGGTAGCAGCGATCAGGTCTTCACTGTTCTTGAAGTCGATGCCGGTCAGTTCGGCAAGGTTCTTAACAGCAAGTTCCGGATATCCCGGGGCAGCGGTAACGGTAGTGCCGATAGCGGTAGCGCCGAGGTTGACGATCTTGAGGTGTTCCTGAGCAGCGCGCAGGTTTTCGATTTCGTCATTGATAGTGAAGCCCCAGCCGTGGAATTCCTGTCCCAGAGTCATAGGAACAGCGTCCTGGAGGTGGGTACGGCCCATCTTCAGAGTCTGATCGAATTCTTTAGCCTTGGCATAGAGTGCGTCACGCAGTTCTTCAGCGGCCTTGATAAGGACGTTGGAGCGGAGGATGCAGCTCAGATGAATAGCGGTCGGGTATGTGTCGTTTGTGGACTGACCGAAGTTTGCGTCGTTGTTCGGGTTGACGATGGAGTAGTCACCGAGCTTACCGCCGAGATGTTCGATAGCGAGGTTGGAGATAACTTCGTTAGCGTTCATGTTGGTGGAAGTACCTGCTCCGCCCTGCAGCCAGTCAGTGATGAACTGGTCACGATATTTTTCAGTGTTGTTGATGAGCTGATCGCAAGCCCAGATCATTGCATCGGCAACTTCAGGTTTAACAACGCCGAGTTCCTTATTAGCCATCGCAGCTGCTTTCTTAACATAAGCAAAAGCGATGATGAAGTAGATTTCTTGGTTGTTCTTCTCTTCAGTGATGAAGAAGTTTTCTTTGCCGCGAAGGGATTGGACGCCGTAGTAGGCATTAGCCGGAACTTCTAAGTCGCCAATAAAATCGTGCTCAATACGAGTCATTGTTGCTCCTGTTTTGAATAATGAGAAGTCTCAAAAAACCGCCCTCTTTCGTCAGTCCGAAGACCGTGGTCATACGATTGAGTGGCTGCAGGCAGTATCGTAACAAATTGTTTATTCGCATGGAAATCGGTACTGCTCAAACGGGGACTAGAGTAGCACAGTTCATGAAAATTCTCTAGAAAAATTTTCTGAATTGTCGATAAATCAAGGGTTTTTACCTAGAACTTTCGTTTTAAGTATCATCACTTCACGGCATGTGTTGTTTCATTGTCGCAACAAACAAAAACCCCTACCGATTAAGGTAGGGGTTTAGGTCTTGCTAGGACGTTTTGTTACAAAATGGGATTAGTCGAGCTTGAGCTCACGAAGAGGAATAACTCTCTTGAGGCTGGGCTCTTCTTTGCCCATGATGCCCTGCTCGGCCATCTTACGACGCATGAAAGCAATCTGAGTCTTCAGAGGCAGATCTTTCGGGCAGAAGTCGTGGCAAGCCAGGAGGGACATACAGCCGAAAACTCCGCTTTCAGTACCGAGGATTTCGTAGTAGTCGGCATCATTACGGTGATCGCGCGGATCCAGACGGAAACGAGAGATCTTGTTGATAGCGACAGCACCGACGAAGTCAGGACGCATACGGAAGTTACCGCAGGAAGCTACGCAGCAGCCGCATTCAACGCAGCGGTCAAGCAGGTAGATTTCTTCGGCCAGATGCGGATCCATCGGGGTTTCAATCTTAGACAGATTGACATTGTCATCGTTAAGGTGGCACCAGGACTGGATACGTTCGGACATACCGCGCATCCACTTACCTGTGTTGACAGACAAGTCACCGATGAGTTCGAAGCCGGGAAGCGGAGCCAGAGTGAAGTGATCCGGAAGATCTCTTGTCAGGCAGCGGCAGGCCAGAGTCGGTTTACCGTTAACGAGCATTGCGCAGGAACCGCAAATACCGGCACGGCAAACGAAGTCGAACTGGAGGGAAGGATCCTGTGTGTCTCTCAATTCATTCAAGAGAATGTAGAGAGTCATAGAGTCCGTTTCGGAAACGGAGTAAGTCTGCAGGTGAGGAACGCTATCCGGATCAGCCGGGTTGTAACGAAGAATGCTTACCTGGAGCATGCGATGAGCTTTCGCCTGCTGGGGAACTGCATCTTCTTTTTTCTCTTCAGCAGCAGCCATCTGTTGTGTTGTATCAGCCATTTAATTTCAACTCCAAAGATTAAGACAGGGGTTCGTCAATACGTTCGTTCTTGCCGCGGAGATCTTCGGGCAGAAGCTGCAGGTACGGCATCAGTGCATTCTGGACAGCGAAGCGGTCTGCGCCTTCGGATTCCAGTTTGGCACGGATTTCGTCGACTTGTTTCTGACGAACAGGTGTTTCGGGGTTGTCAATGTAGTTCTTAGCACCGTAACCACGCCAGCCCGGAGGAAGTTCCATCTTGGAGATGTCGAGGTCTTGGTAAGTAATTGTCGGAAGAGTGTCGGATTCGTTCTTCCATGTGCTGAGTGTACGTTTGCACCATTCAGCGTCGTTACGAACAGGGTAGTCAACACGGAAGTGAGCACCGCGGGATTCTGTACGAAGAGAAGCACCGAGAGCCATACCGAGGGCGACGCGGAGCATCTTCTGTGTTCTGTAAGCATAAACAAGCTCAGGGTTGGCACCCGGCTGGTTCTTAACAGCAACGTTGAAGCTCTTCTTGTAGAGGTCTTCGAGTTCTTCGACAGCTTCCTTGAGTTTTTCGCCTTCGCGGAAAATACCGACCTTAGTCGTCATGATTTCCTGCATGCGAGTGCGGATCTCAGCCATGTTTTCTTTGCCGTTGTTCTTAACGAAGGCGTCCAGCTTGGACTGTTCGCGCTTGATGAAGTCGTAAACAACGCGGGTCGGAATGTCGATGGCGTTTTCAGGCTTGTCGCAGAAGTCAGCGATTGTTTCGCCGATGATCATACCGGCAACAACGGTTTCAGCAACGGAGTTACCGCCGAGACGGTTAAAGCCGTGCATATCCCAGCAAGCAGCTTCACCGGCAGCGAACAGGCCCTTCAGAGTCTGAGATTCGCCGTTCGGGTTGGTGCGGACACCGCCCATGGTGTAGTGCTGAGCCGGACGAACCGGGATCCAATCCTTCGTCGGGTCAACGCCGAGGAAGTAATGGCAAATTTCGTAAACTTCACGAAGGTTGTGTTTAATGTGGTTTTCACCGAGCAGCGTGATGTCGAGCCAGAGGTGTTCACCGAAGCGGCTCTTAACGCCCTTGCCCTGAGCAATACGTTCTTCCATACGACGGGAAACGACGTCACGAGAGGCAAGTTCTTTCTTTTCAGGTTCAACGTCCGGCATGAAGCGATGGCCGTCGACGTCGCGAAGCAGACCGCCGTCACCGCGGCAGCCTTCAGTAACCAGAATACCGGCCGGGAAAATACCCGTCGGATGGAACTGAACAGCTTCCAAGTTACCGCACATAGCAACTCCTGTTTCCAGAGCGATAGCGTGGCCGGTACCTTCACAGATTTGAGCGTTTGTAGAAACGCGGAAGATCTTACCTGCACCGCCGGTTGCGATAGCAGTAGCTCGGGCAACGTAACCGATGAGTTCACCAGTGATAAGGTCACGAACGACAGCGCCGTAGCAGCGGGAACCGTCGTGGATCAAAGCGATGGCTTCAACACGTTCGTGAATAGGAATACCGAGAGCGATAGCGCGATCGGAAACAGCGTTCAGCATAGCGTGGCCGGTACCGTCGGAAACGAAGCAGGTTCTCCATTTCTTTGTACCGCCGAAGTCACGCTGACCGATCAGGCCGGCTGCTTCTTTACGTTCGGTAATAGTAACTTTTTCGCCGTTGATAATAACCTGACGGTCACCCGGAGTGATACGGCTCCAGGGCACGCCCCAAGCAGCCAGTTCACGGACAGCTTTAGGAGCAGTATTAACAAACATACGAACGACTTCCTGGTCTGCACCCCAGTCGGAACCGCGAACGGTGTCGCCGAAGTGGACATCCTCATTGTCGCCGACGCCCTTAATCACATTGGCCAGAGAAGCCTGCATACCGCCCTGAGCGGCTTTGGAGTGGGAACGTTTAGGGGGAACTAGAGAGAGGATGATGGAATCATGTCCGCGGCGTTTGGCACCGACGGCCATACGCAGACCGGCAAGACCTGCGCCGATGACCAGTACATCCGTATAAATAACTTTCATTTAGTAGATCTCCTTGATCCAAGTTAACCGAAAAGACGGGTGGCACCTTTCGGCAGCATGGGGTAAAAAACCAACAAATTCAGGTGCGAATAATTTCTCTGTCAAATCCGCTACCTATTAGGGTTGACCATGAAAAACAATTGCACCTAAAACTGTTGAGCTGAAATTTAGAACAACTTCGGACAAAAGACAATGGATTTAAAGAGGTCAAAAACAAAACTAAGTAGTTTCACTTAATGAAAAATTGAAAAAAAGGATGAATTTTGTCTTTTTCTTACCCTTCCAACCTATAGTGAATTGGTCTTAATTTGTTGGTTTAATGGAATAAAATACCCTTTTTGCAATTTACTGTTTTTTTCAATTTGTACGATTAACATGGAATATCCAAAGTTGTATAGGTGTTTTCACCAATATGACGATAATTTTGAGCTGTCTCTTTCTTACAACAACCTTAAGGAATCATCTGAATTTTCACGACTCTAGTTCGTGTCTTTCTTAAATTGTAAAAACGGTAACACAGTAATTTTATTCACCCTCCCTATTTTCCGCCCCATTTTGGTTTTCTTTTTTTATGTTTTTTTATTTGCCCTGCGAACTAATTTTTCAGTCAAAATGGGCATTTCTAAGGGAAACCTCCTAATTTGTTTCGCCAATCACTTAAGGGTTTTTCCATAATTTGGCTCAAAGTGAGTTCTGCTGGGGGTTTACGCTATTGTCCCTTTCTTTGCTTTGTTTCAATATAGCGACCAAGACGAAAGTTCAATGAAATTTAATTAAGGGAAATGAAAAATGTCTAAGTACACAAACGGCGCTTTACAGGTTTTAGAAACTGCCGATAAAGACATTAATCAGACTTTTGGATATACCGAAGAAACGAATGAATGTGTTTTCTGCTCCACGCGGAGAGAAAGCGGCTGGGTCACGGTTGAAAAGAGCGGAATCATTTCCAAGATTGGTGAGGGCATCGCTGCTACGCTGGGTATTGCAGCCGGTTATCTTCTTCGGGACTTGATCGTAGACCAAGCAGTTTTTCAGGTTAAAGAAGCACAATTAAATCGCATCGGTAAAACAGAAGTCAGAATGAAGGATGCGGCCGGCTCTATTTTCTGGGCTAGACTGACATCTAAAGGCGAAAATCGTCTTCTCATTGAAGACATCGATATCGAAAAGAATTTTGAATTAGACGGTGAAGACCTTATCGAAGAACAGGAAAGAGAATTCAGTCGCTTCGGTATGACACCCTCCTTTCAATAGTCATTAACAACAAAAAAGCGGCCGCAAGGCCGTTTTTTTGTTGTCTCAAAATGGAAGGATTTCCCTTTGTCCGCTAATGGATAAACCGTCAGAAGTAATTTTCAAGATTCTTCAGCTTTGACGTCCATCCGATTAGCGACTTAGAAAGCCGGAACAACGGCTCCGTTATATTTGTCCCCAATAAACTTCTTAACTTCGGGCGAATGAAGAGAGCTCATCAATTCCTTAATAGCTGGTTTGTTTTCATCCCCTGCTCTCACTGCCACAACATTTGCATAAGGAGAATCTTTGGCTTCAATGGCAATCGCGTCTTTTGTGGGGTTCAACTTAGCGCCGAGGGCGTAATTAGAATTGATAACGGCCGCATCTAGATCGTCCAAAGCTCTAGGCAGTGTTGCTGCTTCCACTTCGACGATACGGATTCTCTTCGGATTATCGGTGATATCCAGAGGAGTTCCGTTCACACCGACTCCGTCTTTCATTTTGATCAGGCCGGCAGCAGCAAGAACCTGAAGCGCTCTTCCGCCGTTTGTCGGATCATTAGGAATGGCGACAGAGGCACCTTTTTTCAGATCAGTCAAGTTCTTTACTTTCTTGGAGTAAACGCCCATCGGTTCAATATGAACCGCTCCTGCAGACACCAGATTTAAGCGATGGTCTTTCGAGAAAGCTTCTAAATAAGGCAGATGCTGGAAGAAGTTGGCATCCAGATCTTTGTCAGAAAGCGCCAGGTTCGGCTGAACATAATCAGAGAACTCAATAATCTTAAGGTCAATGCCCTTTTTAGCGAGTTCGGGCTGGACCACTTTCAGAATATCAGCGTGCGGAACCGGAGAAGCTCCGATCTTTAAGGTCTCAGCGGCGTTTGCAGTACCGAAAAAGCAGAGAGCGGCGCTGAGTGCAGCAGTAATCAAAAAATTGCGTTTATTCATGGGGCGTCCTAATGTTAGAAGGATGGAATCAAAGATCCTTTGTAGTGCTCAAGTATGAATTGTTTTACTTCCGGTGTGTGAAGTGCGTTGTTCAATTCAACAAGTTCTGGGCGATTGTCTCCGGTACGGATAGCAACCATGTTTGCATACGGAGAATCTTTACTTTCAATGAGTAAGGAGTCTTTGACGGGATTAAGGCCGGCCGGCAGCGCGTAGGTCTGATTAATAACGGCTGCGCGAGCATCGTCAAGTGTTCTCGGAAGCGTCGCAGCCTCGACTTCTACGATTCTTAATCTCAACGGATTATCAATGATGTCCTCAACTGTTGCTGCATGCCCGACACCCTCTTTTAGTTTTAAAAGACCTGCTCCGGCAAGCAGCTGCAGTGCTCTGCCGCCGTTCGTCGGATCGTTAGGGATCGTGATGGTGTCGCCCTTCTTTAATTCCTTAACGTCTTTGATCTTTTTAGAGTAAAGAGCGATAGGTGCAATAAAAATGCCAGGCAAAGCCGTCAGCTTAAGACCTCTGTCCTGGCAGAACTTATCCATGAAAGGCTTGTGTTGGAAAAGATTTGCATCAATTTCTTTATCCGCCAAAGCTAGATTCGGCTGAATATAGTCGGTAAATTCGATGATCTTGAGATTGATGCCTTTTTTGGCAAGGGCAGGTTTTACGAACTCAAGAATATCTCCTGTTACAAGGGGAGAAGCTCCGACTTTGAGGGTTACGGGTTCTGCTGCAAATGCAGGAAGCAAAGTAGAAACAATTGCTCCGGCGGCTAAGCCTTTAATTAACTGGCGGCGTTGCATAAAGAATCTCCTAAGGATCAGAAAAATAGTCGTTTCGAAAATTACAACATAAAAATCTTAGCTAAAAAAGCTTAGGCAAGCCGATTTAAAGATAAGAATTTTCAAAACGCCTTCTGAGATCCAGATTCACCCCTGCGAATAAGAATTCATTTTTTAATGAATATCTCAATTAAATAAATAGGTTAAGGATTGTTTTGCATAGGAACAGACGAATTCCTTCCTATGGCAAAGAAAAGGCTTACAGCTAGAAATAAGCAGGCCATTAAAAATTATTTTTCTATTTATATCTAACTTTTTTGTTAGAAAATTAAATTTGATTTAACAATAAGAAGAAATACGAAAACAATTAAATCCTGTTTAAGGCAACTATCAATAGTAATAATAATTAATTTATTTTAACGGTCAAATATTTAAAAGAGATATAAATAAGATTAAAAGGTATATTTAAATTCACAATTACCTAATTATTTGTATTATTCATTTTCTTCATTAGATTATAATAATCTTAAAAAAAATATACGAGACCTCATTCCTTTTTTACGTTTTTATTTGTTTATACAAAGGGGTATGAGTATTTTTGTATAACAGGGTAACCTAAGATACCACCCTCTCAATCCTCTCGCATTTACTGTATAAATCATCTATACAGTTATATTGACAGTACATCATACTGTATGAATGACGAAGCCTTTAAGTATCTACTTAACTATTTGTAAATTAACGATTTTTATTGTGAACAAATCTTCTTTCAGATAAAGACCTAATCTAATTTAACCTATTGAAACATTCTCTAATAGATTGTTTATACAGTAAATAAATCAACCTGTTTCGAGTTTTTATCGCTCGTAAAAAGTCTTTATAAACTCATCTATCCATCTGTTTATACGAAGAAATTGTCTATTTCTATATATTCACAACGCTCTGTTGACAACTTTCCGGTAACTTCTTCCCAAGCTCTCTGATGTACACCTCGGCCTTCCCTCCTGCTGTACAAATTAAATTTTCAATCTCTATGGTAGAGAATCAGGAAATTAATGTATTTATAGTCTTCAGATTATCAAAGAAAGTTATGAGAAAAAGCCTGCCCTGCTCTACTCGAAACGAAGTTAAATAATAGATAGAAAGAATTTATCTTGTCTAACTTGTTTTTACATTTAAATAATTTAAATGTTTTGTTCAAACGATATACCGAAAACTTTTTTAATGTTGTTATGATTATTCTGTGAAAAATTTAAATTTAATACTTCTGGATATTTATATTTATTTTAGTTTTCAATTTTGATGACAATCAAAACAAACTTACTTTATTTAATATACACTTCCCTGCCCTAACATATGAGTACACTTTGATGCCATCGATAAATCTTCGAGTTTTCAAAGAAGTTTGTAATCTCACTTTCAGAGCATTAACTTGGTATTGTTTCTATAGGTACATGCTTTCTCTCTTTTTCAAAGGTTTGTTCTTTCTTCAAAAAAGATTACGTACTACAACTTCAACTTGTCTTATTTCTATTAATCCGCTTTCGTCACCAAAGAATTAGGATTACTTCTGATATTTGTTTTTAAGAAATCTTCTTTTCCTTGATCCCCTTCCGGAGCTTTCTCGCTTTCACCTTTAAGCAAGAATCTAATTCTGAGTTCGTATTTAGATTGGCCCCAAAATTCTTCGATTCAAGTTAAAAAATAAGCCCCGTCACTCAGGACGAGGCTCAAATACGTTTTGGTTAACTTAGCGCATCAAATACGGTAGTAAATAAAGCAGCGTGGCAACAATGCTCAATCCTCCTACGAGGAACCACCAAAGATGATATTCGCGGTCCATGCTCCTCTTTTCTTCCGGTGTCGGGATTTCATCAACGCCGGAAGCTTTTTCATCCAACTTAAAAGATGCGCCGGCTCCGTAATACTTAGAGCAGCACCAGTAAATAGCAATTCCGAGGAGACACCATATAACGCCGGTGTAAAAAGCCTCATTACTCAGCTCAGTCATCATATATAAGTAAATTAAAGCGCTGACCGGAGCACCGACCATGATCAATGGAGCTTTATACGAACGTTTTAATTCAGGATGCTTTTTCCGCAAACCCCAAGCTGCCAGTATTCCGAGAACGTAGTAGAAAAGATCTGCGAATAAGGAAAGTTCTGCAATGTAAAGCAATGAGTTAGTTGCAATCAGAGCAACGGTCAATACACCCAGCGTTATTACCGCAACGTAAGGTGTCTGATAACGGCGGCTGACCTTTGCAAAAATCTTGGGCATTGCGCCGTCTCTAGCCATCGTAAAGAGATAACGCGGTGTTGTTGAAATAGAGGCGTTTAACGTTGAGAAATCACCGCCGAAAGCAATGCCGGCCGCAAGCAAGGCAAGAGGGAATCCTAGGATGCCGGCTGCCTTCATTGCTTCCGCATAAGGAGCTTCAGCCGTTGCCAGAGATGCTAATTTCTCTACCGGTGTAATACCGATTAGATACCACTGGAACAATGCGTTCACACAGAAAACGACGAACGGAGCCAAGAACATGGCACGAGGAATATTGATTTTCGGGAAACGAATCTCCTCTCCCATCGCCACACAGGCTTCAAAGCCTGCAAAGCACCACCAGATCATGCACACGGCGCCGATAAACGTAAAGTCTTTGTCCTTTGCGATGAATTCCGGCGACTTTACAAAATTCGGCAGTTCAATATTCGGGATCATTGTCAGGAACCAAATAGCAGCAACGCCCCAGAAAAAGAACATAAAGCCGTTTTGCAGCCGGCCCGTTAACCTAACACCGAAGACATTGGCAATAATGAAAACGATCGTGACGATCAACGCCACCGCGACATCAGACAATGGAATTTGCCATCCGAAAGCAAGACAAAGTGTTTTGAAGTAATAACTAAAGGCCAGCGCCTCACCGCCGGTAACCGCAACGAGCGAAATAATGAAATTCCAACCGGCCAAAACGCCTACCGCCTTCCCTAGTCCAAGCGAGGCAAATTGGTAGGTTCCGCCCGCATATGGAAGTGCAGCCCCCATTTCTGCGTAAAGAAGAGCAGGATAAATGCTTACCAATAGCGCCAATAAGGTGGCGAAGATTACCTCGATACCGAGGTTTCCGACTACATTGGATCCGGTTGTAAAAAGACCGACACCGATCACAGAACCGGCGGTAATGGTCACCGCTTCCCGCATGCCAAAACTTCGTTTGAGGCAACTGGGGCCGGCTGAATTCGATAGATTCTCTTGCGACATTGAAATCTCCTGAAAGATTCTTTTTCTTCAATATAGGACGGAGATTTCGTGAATAACGAATCTTGTAGTTCGATTTCCTAGCTAATGACCGCTATATAGCCTTCCTTCGGACAAACCAAAGACTAACGAGAATAATTATTTTGATTCCGGAAAATTATAGATTTTCGGGATTAGAATTCGAATCTTCTAGAAATAAAGAGAATATTTTTCGTCTGGCAGTTTTTGGACAAAAAAATACCTTCTTCAGCTCTCTCTTTCTGAAGAAGGCACAGTCCAAAACAGACTGTTTATATCTAACAACCAATCAGGAGATGTCCGTCGGACCTTGGTTACGTCCGACATGGTTATTGTGCCTAAGTACCGCAGTTGATACAATGACAAAAATTTAGTGTTATTGATGACAAAAAAGGCAATTTACAGAAATATTACAAATTGTCCTTAATTTTATTTGTTTATATTCAAATAAATAAGCGTATTTATAATGTTCTAATTGCCAATCCTGTTAGTTACAAAAACACACAAACTACAACCTGGATTTCAGCTGAAAGGATGAACTGTGAGTACTGTTTCCGACCTTGATACCTGGCGTCTTTTCTTTAAGATCGTTTCCCGTGGTTCCATTGCCAAAGTTTCGGAAGAGATCGGCGTGGAAGCCTCTTCCATTTCCCGACGTATTAATAAGCTCGAAAAAGACCTAGGCGTAGAACTTTTCCGGAGAAAAGGTAAACAGCTAGTGCTCACAAGTGCCGGATCTGTGGCCTATTCCCGCATGAAACGTATCGTTTTTGATGCGGCCTCTTTGTTCAAAGACCTTCAGGTTGCTCGAGATAACGACAGGGACTTGATCACCATCGCATGCCCGATCGGTCTTTCTGAGATCATTATGCCGATCGCAATTTCTAAGTACCTGGAATTCAATCCGGATGTTTCAGTGTCTATGAGGTCATTAAGTTACGTTGAGCTGATGACTTCTGACGCCATTACCAGCTATGACGTCATGCTCTCGGTGACGCCTCTGAATATTCCGACGCGCGATTCTAAGTTGATTGCCGGCATTTCCTTCATGCTCGCGGCCACCCCACAGTATTTAAACTCGCTGAAATATCCGATTCGCTCTCCTCGCGATCTTTCGGAGCACCCTATTTTTTCTTTCTTTTCCAGAAACCGCGAAAGGAATATGGTTTTAAGAAAAGGAAGCGACTATTTCCCGCTGCACTTCCATGCTCATATGCGTTTGAATAATCCGGGCGGTATTAAGCAGGTTGTTATGCGTTCAAAAGGCATCGGAGCGTATTGTCCTGTCTATTACTATTTAGACGAACTGGCCAACGGAACCGTTTGCGAAGTCTTGCCGGAATGGAAATTTCCTGTTCAGCAAATCTATATCAGCAGAAAAGACCGAGACAGAGTTGCGGTCAATCGCTTTGTCCATTGGCTTATTGACTACTTTGAACATTGTCCCGGACTGGTACCTCCCAGTTATGAAGGTCTTTGGGTCGGAGATTTTGTCGATGGGGTCCCTGTATGACCAAGGTTCAATACAGCTTTGCCCAGCTTGGCGAGTCGGAAATCTTTGAACCTTATCTTTCCTCAGAGCTTAAAAAGAATTCCGATTTATGGAAGCCTACCGAGTTCAAGCTCCCGTTAAATGATCCCGGACTTGCTGCAGCATTCCTGACGCTAATACAGCCGGATGCAGTTTTCTATGTTCCTCGATTCTCGGGCAGGTCTTTCGAATCAAAAAGCGCAAATTATTTAGCGGCTCTTTCTCAGGCCTTAGAGACAAAGGAGGCACTTTTGGTCAGTTGGCTGCAGCCGGAAGAAAGTATTCCGCCTTTCATCAGCTGTGAACATCTACTTATTAGATTGCCTGAAGTTTTCTATTGTTCAAGCACAAAAAACTTAATTACCGATTGGATAGACAAAATTTTGTCCCGCAAACGGATAACCGTCTCAGGAAATAAACCGCTTCGCCTTATCGGGCGTCATCTTTTGGTTCAGATGACGGTCGCTGCCGCTCTTAAATGTCTGGCAAACCCGGGTTTTGATGGTGTTTATAAATTAGCGGCCAACGGAGAAACCTCTCTATTCGAGCTCGTTAGCTTTATTCACTCGACATTGGCTCGCCTCCTGCCCAACCATAAGTTAGCAAAACTCAGTTTTGCCGAAGAAGAGCCGTTTCCGCTTTCGGAAGAATTTGATACTTCCTTTATGGAAAATTTCAATGTGATTTTGCCTGGCTGGCGCACGGGCGTTGAAGAGACAATCGTTGCCTTTTTAGTTCATCGAAAACTCTTTTGAGAACTTGTGCATCAGGAAGCATTCTTTTCGCCTTCTTCTAATAATTGGAGAAGGCTAAGAAATAGTTAGTCAAAAATCTAAATCCTAACTCGGAAAATTTCCCATCACTGAACCGTTTTTGGAACGTAATCGAGCAGGGTTTCGCTGATTTTCAGCGAACACCCTCTCACACCACTGCCCACCCGGTCTGGTAAGCCAGGTTACTCTGTTTTTTTGTAGCGGTTTCTCAACATGTTAACCCCTAAAACAACCCAACCACGACCATCCCCTGCCTTTGAGGAAGTCAGTTGTCAGGGCTTCGACTTGTTTTGCAGTCTTACCCGACGACAATTGCCTGAAACCGTTCCTGTTCGCAAGGTCTATGGTTTGCCTCGGGCTTCCTTCAGTCGGAACCTCGCGGTTCAGGCCTTGCCTCTGGCTATGTGCTTGGCGCCACCGCCTGCACTTCGGGACTTCCACCCTGTAGAGTTCGCTCATGCCGAGCGCAATCGAGTAGGGGAAGCTTTCACCTACCCCTCTCACACCACTGGGCATGCGGGTCTCGCACCCAGCGGTT
>ENA-ORTL01000904-ORTL01000904.1-human-gut-metagenome-genome-assembly--contig:-NODE-904-length-15669-cov-24.3514_pt1 | contig 15669 bp, 17 predicted proteins | sample MGYA00241916_ERZ509196 | MGnify/ENA primary metagenome ERZ509196 (study PRJEB26280, sample SAMEA2338844) | human gut metagenome | biome: human gut; feature: human-associated habitat; material: faeces...
TTTTATCAACCTTCTTTCTGGGAATTCCTTATATTTGAATTATACAAGAAGCTCCATTATACTGTTTTTACTTAAAATATTTTTCACCTATTTACCTGATAGCCCTATTCTACCACATCTTATATACAAAAAATCCTAACGGCATATTTTGAATACCGCCAGGATTTGTTTTTAGAAATTCCCCTCCACTTTTTCAAATCTCCACTTCTGCTTCACATCCGGATACTTGTCCCTGTCCACCTCGCTCATAAACATTTCAAAAGGTCTTGCGCAGGTTTTAAAAGGTGCATACAATGCCTGATAGACTACAAATTTTTCTCCCGTTTCTGTATGATCCGCAAAAGCAAGTACTTTATAAAGATACTCTGAGGTATTTTCATTTACCCATTCTCTTTTAAAATGCCGGACAATATCTCCCGGGCGGATGTCTCTTTCAGCCGCTTTCTCTGTTATTGCAGGCGCCTCCGGTTCTGATCCAAGTTCTATATACTCCTCTTTATCCAGAGATACCGGAACTCCGGTTCTCCCGGAAATATGAACTCCCCCGTACCAGGTTCCTTCTGTCTCAAAAACATCTCCCACTTCATACTCCTGGCTGTACTCATCGTTTTTCTTAATAATTCTGATCCTGCTCATTTTTTCCTCCTGTATCATTGAGTGTTTCTGTAAAATTTAGAGTTTTCTGCCTTTTATCGCTTACTATATAAACCGCCGTCATGAATATTTTAATATATCAGCGATCCTGCCTTTTCCGGTTAAAATCACCTGTGTTTTTCAGAAATTCATCTCTGATCTTCACTGCCCTGTCCGGATAATTCGTAATGATCGCATCTGCTCCTTCCCGCACAAGAGCTTCTATATGTTCCTTTTCATTGACTGTCCACACGCGGATCTTCAATCCGCTTTCTTTATATTCACTGAGAAAATCAGCCATCAATACATGATAAAGAGCCGGGTGAAGCGCCTGAACTCCTGATTTTTTTGCATACTCGTCCACATTCAGGATCACATCACTGTAAAGGTAAGCCGTCTCTGCTTCCGGAGCATATTCCTTCAGCTTTTGTATACTGTAATGGTTAAAAGATGAATAAATAACCCTTTCCTCCATTTTCTGCCTTTTTACCTCTTCCACTGTAAGACGTTCAATGTCCGGGTACCAGTAAATTCCTGTTTTCAATTCAATATTCACTTTCAGATTTCCCGGCTTTACAAGCTCCAGAACCTCCCTGAGAGTAGGGATCCTGCCTTTTTTGCCCTCGGGAGAACAGACCTCGTATTTTCTTAATTCTTCCAGGGTAAAATCTTTGACCCAGCCTGTCCCATGACACATCCTGTCAATTGTTTCGTCATGAAAAATCACCAGTTTCCCATCTTTTGTAAGCTGTACATCCAGCTCAATGCCATCTGCTCCCTGTTCCATTGCCAGAGCAAAGGCCTCCATGGTATTTTCCGGTTCATATCCGCATGCTCCTCTGTGAGCAAAAATTTCCGTAATTTTCACTTTTCTGTCCTCCCTAAAAGTCTGTCCGGGTGTATTTTACCATACCTGGATTTTGGAAAATCTCCCAGACAGTTCGTTCCTCACTCTTCTTTCTCTTAACACCTCTTGATATACCCATTATAAATTCCTCTCCGAAAAGAATCTATAGCCCAATCAGATTATCCATATCAAAGCCTCTGATTCCCCATCCTGATCTCTCCTTTATTCCCGGACAACGAAAAAACACCGTCCCCGCGGCAATCACGTTGTCCGCAAAAACAGTGCTTTAAATGCGTCTTCAGGGGTTCGAACCCTGGACACCCTGATTAAGAGTCAGGTGCTCTGCCAGCTGAGCTAAAGACGCTTATTTTATTTTCCTGCGTTTCTCTATTTCCTTAACGCAAAATTTATTATACGAAACACTTCATCAAAAGTCAAGAACTTTTTTATATTTTTTTTATAAAATTCAGTTTTTCTTTTCTGTTCCTTTTTTATCTCCCAGAGAATCCAGCATATGAGCCAGTTCGTCTGTGTTTTTCCTGATCTTCGACAGCTGTTTATCCAGTCTCCGATGTTCATAACTGAACTGAGTCATAATGTTCTGTATTTTGCTGCGTTTTCTTACAGCAGCCATAAAAACACTTCCTTTTCCATATTTCAAACTTCAGATCAGAGCTATGTTCAGACGCTGCCCCAGTTCGGTCTGAACATTATACTCTGTTTTTTAATTATAACGATCTACGTTTCTTCTATATTATATGTGTATTATCATAAACCGGAACATGTTTCCATTTACTGCGTTTCTGTTATTGCTTCCAGAGTCTTGATCGTTACTTTTCACGACCTTCGCAGCAGCCTGTCCACAATGCATTTCCAGTCACCTTTAATGACAGCATTTTGCCCTGTACCGATATTTTCGCATATATATGTCAAAACACCCTGCGGGATAGTAAGCTGTGAACAATAGCCCCTTTTTTCTCCCTAACCTGAAAATATACTCCATATTCTCCAATAATAAAAACATCCATATCACGCTGCTTACAAAAAGTAAAGCTGTTTACAGTCTGTATCTGATGTCATCAATTCCACATTCTCACGTCAGCCTCCGGCAGGCTCCGGAAGCTCTGCCCATTTACTGTTTCTGACGAATAATAAGCTTACAGATAGGATTCCCCATAGAAGAAAACTTTTCTTCATATTCTGTCATCACATTTCCCTCCATCATATCCTCCTGATGATGCAGGTCAAAGGTATGCGCCAGAAGCTCCCAGCCTTTTTCCTTTACCTCTTCCAGTGAAAACTCAAACAGTTCTCTGTTGTCTGTTTTAAATTCCACCACGCCTTCAGGAATCAGGATCTCCTCATAGCGGGCAAGAAACTCTCTGGATGTCAGTCTGCGCTTCGCATGTCTTGCCTTTGGCCATGGATCAGAGAAATTCAGATATATTTTCTGCACTTCTCCTTTTTCAAAAATATCAGGAAGCTCACGGGCATCCACCCTCATAAAAAGAAGGTTGTCCAGCTTTTCTCCTGCTTCTTCCAGTTCTTCTCTTTTCTGCAGGGCCCGGAGAAGTACGCTGTCATACATTTCAATTCCCACGTAATTAATATCCGGATGAAGTCTTGCCATATCCATTAAAAAGCGGCCTTTTCCCATTCCAACCTCAATATGAACAGGCTGTTCCTTCAAAAAACACTGATTCCATTTTCCTTTTTGTGTTTTTGGTTCCTGAACCACATATTTATTCTCCAGAATTGCATCTTTGGCTCCGGGTATATTTCTAAGTCTCATAATATAGTTCCTCCCTTTTATCCTGTCATTTTAACCTTGTTTCTACTATAATATATTTATAGTTAATAACCCTTACAGCCAGTAAGGAATTATCCATCTTGTTGCTATAAATACAAATGAGCAGATATCGAATTTCACACAATAGTATCCGTAATATACGGACATAAAAAAATATTAAGCTCTCTCTGCGCATCTTATAAAGACAGATTTGTAATGATTTTGTGCACTTTCTCAAATCTGCTCATTTACAGATTAATTCCTTTTTCTTAAGCTTCCAGCTGGTCATCCGGGCTTTTGCACAAAAATTTACAGATTCTCTCTTATCATACATGTTTTCTCTGCGCTCAGCAACAAAAAGATTTCCTGTATCTTTATAACAGATTACCTGTTTTCTCTTAATAAAAGACTTTCTGATTTTCTCTGTGTCCCTTTTACAACAATATACCTGTTTTGTGACCTTTATACAACTTATCATAAAATAATTACCATATAATGCCGTAAATTTGTATGGTATTTTTTTAACAGAAGGTGTATCATAGGATAAAGTTCCACAAAATAAGAATCCTGCCAGCAAAAGGAGGTTGAATATGGAACAGATACTCAATAAGCTATCTGAAATAGAACTTACTGCAAAACGCATTATGGAGGATGCAGACAGCACCAAATCCGCACTTTCCGCAGAAATGGAGGAAAAATGCAAAGAATTTGACGCTGCTCTGGAACAGGAGACCAATACAAAGATTCAGGAGCTCCGCAGCAGTCTGGAACAGAAAAAAAACGAAGAGCTTTCTGAACTGCGCAGTCAGATGGAATCTGCTCTCTGTGAACTGGACAGTTATTACAGCCAGAATCACGAAACCCTTTCAGAGCATTTATTCCGGAAGCTTCTTGCAAACTGAAAAAGGAGGCATAAGACAGCATGGGAAATCTCCTCTCCTACAGCGGGATTTCAGCAAAGATCCGCGCCATGCAGAGTAAGCTGACAACGGAAGAACAGTTTCAGGAAATTCTTCAGCTATCCAGTGTTCCTCAGGTGATCACTTACCTGAAGCATACAAAGGAATACGAAGAGGCCTGGGCTTCTCTGGATGAAAACACTCTCCACAGAGGACAGATTGAAAAACTGTTAAAAGCTTCTGTTTTTAACAATTTTTCCCGTATCTATCAGTTTTCCAATCCGGAGCAGCGCAAATTCCTGGACCTTTATTCCAAACGCTATGAGATTCGTGTTCTGAAGGAGATCATGACAGACCTGTTTGATCACAGAAACACAGATCCTGTAGATGTGACACCGTACCGTGATTTTTTCCGTAAACACTCCAATATGGATCTTGACAGGCTGATCGCCTGTACCTCTATGGAAGAATTTATCACGGCATTAAAGGGCAATGAATTTTATCAGCCTCTGTCTCAGATCCAGAATCACGAAAGCGCGCTGCTCTTTGACTACGGCATGGCTCTTGACCTGTATTATTTTACGCAGATCTGGAATGTCCGCAAAAAACTTTTTTCCGGAAATGATCTGAAACAGATCACTCATGCATATGGAGAAAAATTCGATATGCTGAATCTGCAGTTTATTTTCCGGTCCAAACGGTATTTTCATATGGCGCCCGCAGATATCTACGCTCTGCTGATACCAATGAACTACAAATTAAAAAAAGAAGAGATCAACACCCTTGTGGAAGCCGCCACCTATGAAGAGGCACGGCCCTTATTCCGCAAAACCTATTACGGCAAAAAATACGAACATCTGGCAGCACATAATCTTGAGGAATTTTATAATTGTATGCTCCGCAGTACTCTGGAAAAAGAAGCCCGGAGAGATCCTTATTCCGTGGCTCTTCTCTACTCCTATATGTATCACAAAGAGCATGAAGTAAACCGTCTGACCATTGCCATTGAATGTGTACGATACGGTGTACAGCCTGAAGAAGCTCTCCAGTTTATTCGTAATAATTAACAACCCGGAGGTAACATCGTGATTGAAAAAATGAAATTTTTGAGCATCACAGGACCAAAGGCAGATATTGACAGAATGACAGAAACCTATCTCTCCAAATATGAGATTCATCTGGAAAACGCTCTTTCTGAGCTGACAGAGGTTGCCAATCTGTCACCGTTTCTGGAAATCAATCCTTATCGTGAGGCTCTCACTTCCATCAACAGTTTTTATGAACAGCTGGAAGACCCCGAAAGCATCACACCCAAAAAGATGGATACAGAAACCGCTGTCTCTGTGGTCCGAAGGCTCCAGAAAGAATCCGGCCATCTTGCTGACGTCCGTCAGAAGCTGAAAGCAGAACATGCTGAAATGCTGGATTCCCTGAAGATCATCCGTCCCTTCCAGAATCTTGATTATGATGTATCTGAAATTCTGAACTTCAGTTATATCCATTACCGGTTCGGTCGGATTGAAAAACAGTATTTCCAGAAATTCGAGAAATACATTTATGATACCCTGGATACTCTGTTTATCAAATGCAGTGATAATGAGCAGTATATTTACGGTGTTTATTTTGTGCCAAAGCATCAGGCTCATAAGGTACATGCCGTCTATTCATCCATGCATTTTGAACAGATCTTTGTTCCCGACTGCTATACCGGTACTGCCAGGGAGGCATTTTCAAAACTGGAGCAGCGTCACAAAGAAATCCACGCAGGTCTGGATGCCAACCAGAAAGCTGCCGACAGTTTCCTTAAAGATAACTGTCAGGATATTGTTTCTGCAAAAGCTGCCCTGGACGCCTGCTCTTCAAGCTTTGATATCCGCAAGCTTGCTGCCTGCACACGCACAAGAAACGAAGTAAATCCTTTCTATATCCTGTGCGGCTGGATGACCGAAAAAGACGCGCTGGCTTTCCAGGAAGATATCAGAGATGATGACAGAATCTTCTGTCTTATGGAAGATGAAGAGTCACCGGCCAAAAAGACTCCGCCAACCAAGCTTCACAATCCGAAGCTGTTCCGGCCTTTTGAAATGTATGTAAAAATGTACGGTCTTCCTGCTTATAATGAGCTGGATCCCACATGGTTTGTGGCTATTACCTATTCCCTGATCTTCGGAGCCATGTTCGGAGATGTGGGGCAGGGACTGATCCTTTTCCTTGGCGGTCTGTTCCTGTATAAGAAAAAGCATATGGATCTTGCAGGCATTATCAGCTGCGCCGGAGTTTTTTCCACCTTTTTCGGATTTATGTACGGAAGCATCTTTGGATTTGAAGAAATTCTCCACGCCATATGGCTGAAGCCCATGAAGGCAATGATGGACGTTCCACTGGTAGGACGGCTGAATGCAGTATTTGTCATCGCTATCGGATTCGGAATGCTTCTGATCCTGATCTGTATGGTATTTAATATCATCAATGCTGTCCGCAATCATGATACAGAACGTACATGGTTTGACAGCAACGCTGTTGCCGGGCTTGTATTTTATGGTTCCATTGCTCTGTCCGCAGTGCTTCTTGTTTCCGGCAAAAAGCTTCCCGCAGCAGCTGTTCTGGCAGTTATGTTCGGCGTACCTTTGATTCTGATGTTCCTGAAGGAGCCTCTTACCAACCTGGTAGAAAAAAAGAAACAGATCCTTCCTGAACAGAAAGGAATGTTCTTTGTTCAGAGCTTCTTTGAACTTTTTGAGGTACTGTTAAGCTATCTGTCCAACACCCTTTCTTTCCTCCGTATCGGAGCCTTCGCCGTAAGCCACGCGGCAATGATGGAGGTTGTCCTGATGCTGGCAGGAGCTACAGAGGGCGGCAGTCCCAACTGGATCGTTATTGTTCTGGGCAACATTTTTGTGTGCGCCATGGAGGGTCTGATCGTTGGTATCCAGGTTCTTCGTCTGGAATACTACGAGATCTTCAGCCGCTTCTATGCAGGAAACGGACGCGAGTTCCTTCCTTTTAAGAAAAAGGGACAGAAAGCAAACGCTTAATAAAAACAGCCGGGATTTTTCCCGTAAAAATAATTTTATTTTCAGGAGGATATTACCATGACAATGATCATTCAAATCGTAACAGCAATCGCACTGATTCTCAGCATCATCTTACCTGTGAGCTACTTTTTCCTTGGTGAGAAAAACAAAAAACGCTATAAACGCACACTTGCAGCAAACTGCTTTATGTTCTTTGGCGTAATCCTTGTTGCCTCTGTGGTAATGTTTGCAGGCACATCAAGCGTACAGGCTGCATCAGGCAACAGCGGTCTGGCTACAGGTCTTGGCTATATTGCAGCTGCCCTTGTTACAGGTATTTCCGGTCTTGGTTCCGGTATCGCAGTTGCCAGCTCCGCAAGCGCTGCGCTTGGAGCCCTCAGCGAAGACGGTTCTCTTTTTGGTAAATCTATTATCTTCGTAGCTATGGCCGAAGGTATCGCCCTTTACGGACTGATCATTTCCTTTATGATCCTTGGTAAACTTTAAGAGGCATATTTTATGAAAATGTATTTAATCAGCGACAACATCGACACCTACACAGGCATGCGCCTGGCAGGTGTCGAGGGCGTGGTTGTCCATGAACGTGATGAGCTCCGGGAAGCCCTGGAGCGCACTATTGCAGACAAGGAAATCGGGATCATTCTCCTTACGGAAAAATTCGGAAGGGAATTCCCGGAGATCATTGATGAAGTCCGGCTTCACCACAAAACTCCCCTGATCATTGAAATTCCTGACAGGCACGGAACAGGACGTAAACCGGATTTTATCACTTCATATGTCAACGAAGCAATCGGACTGAAATTATAGGCAGGTGAAAACATGACAATAGATGAAAAGCTGCAGCATTTCTATGAGGTCTCTGTTGAGGAAGCAAAGGAGGATGCCGCAAAGGCGATCCAGGAGCACAGAGAATCTCTTTCTCAGATGCTGGAAGATCATAAAACAGCCCGCAGACAAAGCGCTGAGGCTGAGGTAAAGGCCGAAGCGGAACATGTCCGCAGGGAGATCAACAAGGCTCTGTCCGCAGAACAGATCACTCTCAAACGCGGCTGGTCCAGAAAACAGGAAGAGCTGAAAGAAGCTCTTTTTGCAGAAGTAAAACAGAAAGCACAGGCTTTTATGGAAACTCCTGAATATATGGATTATCTCTGTAAACAGATTCGGGAAGTAAAATCCTTTGCCGGTGAGGATGAGATTCAGATTTCTTTATCTTCCGGTGACAGCAGTAAGCTTGAAACTCTTTCTCAGAAAACAGGAGCAGAGCTTACTGTTTCTTCAGATGATTTTATCGGCGGTATCCGCGCTGCTATTCCTCAGAAAAATATCATGATCGACAACTCTTTTCTGGAAGGACTGGAATCCATGCGAAAGGAATTCAAATTTGACGGAGGGCTGAAGAATGAGTAAAACAGGTATTATCTACGGTGTCAACGGCCCGGTTATTTATCTGAAAGGCGATCCCGGATTCAAAATCTCCGAGATGGTCTATGTAGGAAAGGACAACCTGGTAGGAGAGGTCATTGGCCTGAAAAAGGGAATGACCACCGTCCAGGTTTTTGAGGAAACCACAGGGCTTCGTCCGGGGGAAACCGTTACAGGAACAGGCGACGCCATCTCTGTTCTTCTGGGACCTGGAATCATCCACAACATTTTTGACGGAATCCAGCGTCCTCTGGAGGAAATTGCAAAATCCTCCGGAAAATATATTTCCAGAGGTGTCAGTGTAGATTCTCTGGATACACAGAAAAAATGGAACACTCATATTACAGTTAAGGAGGGGGATGTTGTGGGTCCCGGTACGATCATTGCCGAGACACAGGAAACAGCCTCCATTCTTCATAAATCCATGGTTCCGCCTTCTATCCAGGACGGAACTGTCATCAAAGCAGCTCCTGATGGAGAGTACAACATTCTGGAACCTATTGTAACCATTGAACTGCCGGACGGAACCACAAAAGATCTGGCGCTTGCACAGAAATGGCCTATCCGTATCCCAAGACCTACACAGCTGCGTTTCCCGGCAAGTGTTCCTCTTGTTACAGGCCAGCGTATCCTTGACACACTTTTCCCCATCGCCAAAGGCGGTACTGCCGCTGTTCCGGGCGGATTTGGTACAGGAAAGACCATGACACAGCATCAGATCGCCAAATGGTCTGACGCTGATATTATTATTTATATCGGCTGTGGAGAGCGTGGAAACGAAATGACTCAGGTTCTGGAAGATTTCAGCAAGCTGATCGACCCCAAATCCGGCAACCTGATGATGGACAGAACAACTCTGATCGCCAATACCTCCAACATGCCTGTTGCTGCTCGTGAAGCCTCTATTTACACTGGCGTCACTCTGGCAGAATATTACAGGGATATGGGATATGACGTAGCCATTATGGCAGATTCTACTTCCCGTTGGGCAGAGGCCCTTCGTGAGCTGTCCGGACGTCTGGAGGAAATGCCTGCAGAGGAAGGCTTCCCTGCATATCTTGCCTCCAAGCTTTCTGCCTTTTATGAGAGAGCCGGTATGATGCAGAACTTAAACGGAACCGAGGGATCTGTTTCTATTATCGGAGCGGTTTCCCCTCAGGGCGGCGACTTCTCAGAGCCTGTTACCCAGAATACCAAACGTTTTGTACGCTGCTTCTGGGGACTTGATAAGTCTCTGGCCTATGCCCGTCACTTCCCGGCAATCCACTGGCTTACCAGCTACAGCGAGTATCTGGAGGATCTCTCCCCCTGGTACCGCACCCATGTGTCCCCGAAATTTGTCACAGACAGAAATCAGATCATGGCGATCCTTAACCAGGAAAGCTCTCTGATGGAAATCGTAAAGCTGATCGGAAGCGATGTTCTTCCTGACGATCAGAAGCTGACTCTGGAAATCGCAAGAGTGATCCGTCTGGGCTTTCTTCAGCAGAACGCCTTCCATGACGAGGATACCTGTGTTCCAATGGAAAAACAGTTCCAGATGATGGAGATCATCCTTTATCTGTACGAAAAATCCCGCGCCCTTGTAAACCGCGGCATGCCGGTTTCCGTATTGAAAGAGGACAATATTTTTGAACGGATCATTTCTATTAAATATGACGTTCCAAACAAGGAACTTGAGAAATTTGACCAGTACAAAAAAGATATTGATGAATTCTATGAAAACGTATTAAGGAAAAACGGCTGACAGGAGGAAAAGTTTATGGCAATCGAATATCTGGGATTAAGCGAGATAAACGGCCCTCTGGTTGTTCTGGAAGGAGTTAAAAACGCGTCCTATGAAGAAATCGTAGAATTTCATATGGACGACGGAACACAGAAAATCGGCCGTATTGTAGAAATTTACGAGGACAAGGCTGTTATTCAGGTCTTTGAGGGAACTGAAAGCATGTCCCTGACAAACACTCATACAAGACTGACCGGACATCCAATGGAGATCGGACTTTCTCCGGAAATCCTCGGACGTACCTTTAACGGAATCGGTCAGCCTATTGACGGACTGGGCGATATTGCCCCGGAAGTAAAACTGAATATCAACGGACTTCCTCTGAATCCAGTATCCAGAGAGTATCCGCGAAACTATATCAACACCGGTATTTCTGCTATCGACGGTCTGACAACACTGATCCGCGGACAGAAACTCCCGATTTTCTCCGGAAACGGACTTCCCCATGACAAACTTGCTGCACAGATCGTACAGCAGGCTTCTCTGGGAAGCGACTCCGACGAAAACTTTGCCATTGTATTTGCGGCAATGGGCGTAAAATATGACGTAGCTGAATTTTTCCGCCGTACCTTTGAGGAAAGCGGCGCTTCCGACCATGTTGTCATGTTCCTGAATCTGGCAAACGATCCTGTAGTAGAGCGTCTTCTTACTCCGAAGATCGCTCTTACAGCAGCCGAATATCTTGCCTTTGAAAAAGGAATGCACATTCTGGTCATCCTTACTGACATTACTTCCTTCTGTGAGGCAATGCGAGAGGTTTCTTCATCCAAAGGCGAGATCCCGTCCCGTAAGGGATACCCAGGTTATCTGTACAGCGAACTTGCAACGCTTTATGAGCGCGCAGGAATCGTTCAGGGCGGCACCGGATCTGTAACGCAGATTCCGATTCTTACCATGCCCAATGATGATATTACTCATCCTATCCCTGACCTTACCGGATATATTACAGAGGGCCAGATCGTTCTGGACCGCCAGCTTCACGGACAGGCCATTTACCCGCCTATCAATGTACTTCCGTCTCTCTCCCGACTGATGAAGGACGGTATCGGAGAAGGCTTTACACGGGCAGATCATCAGGATGTGGCCAACCAGCTTTTCTCCTGTTATGCAAAAGTAGGAGATGCCAGAGCTCTGGCATCCGTTATCGGTGAGGATGAGCTCTCTCCCCTTGACAAGCGCTATCTTGTGTTCGGCAAGGCTTTTGAGGCAGAATTTGTAGGACAGACAGAAACTGAGAACCGCAGTATTACCGAAACTCTGGATAAAGGCTGGGAACTTCTGGGTCTGCTTCCAAAAGAAGAGCTGGATCGTATTGATACTAAGATTCTGAACAAATATTACAGAGAAACCGTCAGATAAGAAAGGGAGGTGGTTTCTTGGATCCAAATACCTTTCCCACCAAGGGAAATCTGATACTTGCAAAAAATTCCCTTGCTCTTTCCCGTCAGGGATTTGAGCTGATGGACAAAAAAAGAAACATCCTGATCAGAGAAATGATGGAGCTTATCGATCAGGCAAAGGATATCCAGACACAGATTGACGAAACCTTCCGGACTGCATATGCGGCTCTTCAGAAGGCAAATATGGAAATCGGCATCGCTTTTGTTCAGCAGATTTCCTATACTGTACCTGTGGAAAACTCCATCCGGATCAAAACCCGAAGCGTTATGGGAACAGAAATCCCACTGGTAGAATATGACGCTCAGAGTACCAACACCCCCACTTATGCCTACTACAGTACAAAAATGTCTCTGGATCAGGCAAAGGCGGAGTTTGAAAAAGTAAAAGAGCTGTCCATCCGGCTCTCCATGATCGAAAATGCAGCCATTCGCCTGGCCGCCAACATCAAAAAAACTCAAAAGCGGGCAAACGCTCTTAAAAATATTACAATCCCCAGATACGAAACACTGACCAGGGATATCCAGAATGCTCTGGAAGAAAAAGAGCGAGAGGAATTTACAAGACTGAAGGTTATCAAACGAATGAAACAGAATGCTGCGTCAGCAGATTCCTGTGGATAACATTCTTTTTTAAACTTTATCCACAATGCAGTAAAAATCCCCAAAAGAGAATTTTATTTCTCTTCCGGGGATTTTTATTTTTCCATAACTCAAAACACTATAAAATGTATGACCTTATGTTCAGCATACTATATGATGTGATTTTGTTTATACATGCCAACTTTTCTTAATATTGTCAGATAATTATTCTTTCAAACAGCAAAATCACTCTTTTGTACAAAATATTTCCCTATATTTTCACATTGAAAATGTCAATAGAAATCTGTTGGTTTTTGTCGATTTTTATATTTTTATCATTATTAACCAAAACATCTGTTTCTTGTCTTTTTATGTAAATCAGGTATTCCACATGTTATTCATGTGGATAATGTGGATAACTTTGTGCATAACTTGATTTTACAGGGTTTTCCACGTTTTCTTACAGTGGATAACTTTTGTACAAAAATCCATACAATCCACATTTTTCGACAGGCTTTGTGCAATTTGCCAAACCCTCGATTATTTCAGATAAGTTCCGACACCAGACGGTATTTCAAAATCATAATCAGAGACTTTTATCCCTGATGCAGAGGTGCTGGCATGAATGATCTTTTCATCTCCGATATACAGCCCTACATGATAAATATTGCTGCCATAAAAAACAAGATCCCCCACCTCAATATCACTGAGTTCTTTTTTCTGTGACGATTCATACTGGGCCGCAGCCACTCTGGGAAGCTCGTATCCAAACTCTTTAAACACAGACATCATAAACCCGGAACAGTCAGCCCCATTTGTCAGGCTTGTTCCCCCATATACATAGGGATTGCCCTCAAACTGCATTGCAAAATCCACAATCTCCTGACGGTGAGCCACACGCTCCTCTTCCGCCTTTCTTGCTCTTTCCTCAGCCGCTTTTTTTGCAGCCGCCCTGTCCGCCTCTTCCTTCAGTTTCTGGTATTCCTGAGCCTTCTCTTCAGCCTGAGCTACAATATCATTTGCAATTTCACTGATGTCGCCTGTCTGATCATCTTTGCTGCCGTCAGTAAAGGTTCCCTCCAGCGTTTCCTCACCGCTGGTAAAATCTGCCGCCTGCGCACCTGCTGCCATGGCGGTGCTCATACAAACACTTAACATCACTGCTGCAATCTTTTTTATCATGGAAATCTCCTTTTTATTCATCCTTATTTTCATCAGAAATATCCCGATATCCGTACCAAAACTGGAAACAGGCATCTCTGTGCTGCATACAGTTGCGTATGTTATCACAGAAATGCCTGTTTTGTCAAATTTTATTACAGAATGATTACATTTTTGTTTATAACTCTCTCAGAAATGAATGGAACTTTTCTTTCACCTCTCTCTGCCTGCTCTCACTGATAGGAAGAAGCATTTTCCCAACCATTTCTACTCTATCCGGATAATATCTGTTTATTTCATAAGGATTTACAAGATATGACTGATGGATTCTGATAAACGGACGGCCGCCCTTTTCCAACTCTTTTTGTATTTCCCCCAATCTTCCATAGAAAATATCAGTGCTGTCTTTCCCATGAAGTATAATTTTTCGTCTGCGGCTCTCAAAATAAAAAGTATCCCGTACAGGAACCCGGCAGGTACTGTGTCCGGTTGTATAAGTATAATAGCATAAGCGCTCTCTGATCCTCTTTAGATCCTCTTTAGAGCCTCTTCAAGATATCTGTTAAACTGTTCCTCTTCCAACGGTTTACCAAGATAACGAAAAGGTTCTGTTTCAAACATCTGTGTGAAATAAACTTCATGAAAAGTAACATAAATGATCATTGTCTCAGGAGATATTTTCTTTATCTCACGCACTGTACTGATCCCGTTTCTATTACCCATCTCAATGTCCATATAAACAAGATCATACTGTCCGCCGTTGAGGATTGCCTGCAGAATACTGTCTCCATCTGAAAAGACTTCTGTATCTAAACTGACAGCTTTCTGTTTTCCATAGGATAATATCCGGTTTTCCAATTCAGCCGCAAACTGTGTATCGTCATCACATACAGCAATATTTACCATCACAATTAACTCCCCTTTCGCTTGCCTGCGGTTATTTTTACATACCAAAAAAGTATATGTCAAGCACTCTTTGTTCCAATGAGATTCCCTTTTTACTGTTTCTTACTAAAACCACGTTATTTCTATTCTTTTTTTATTCGCTTTACTTTTGTTATCTAAAATAATATTTTTCTAAATTTAAGTTTCTAAATCCAACTGTTTTTTCTTCTTTCTAACAAAAGGAGAAAAATCATGGAAAATACTATTTTTATTCATACATTACAACAGGCAAAGGACGACGATACCTCTGCACAGGAACAAATAATTCTCAAATTTCAGCCCATGATTCGCAAGTATGCATACAAATGTCATGCAATGGAATATGAGGATGCTCAGCAGGAGCTGACCCTTGCTCTTTTGACAGCTGTCCACTCCATAAAATATATCCAAAATGAAGGAGCATGCATTTGTTTCATCCAAAATGCGCTGAAAAACCACTTCAAATATCTGTGCCGCATATCTATTCGGTACTCTGAATACGAACAGTCCTCTGAAAGTGAAACCTTTTCTTCACTTCCTGTATACAGCGACTTCGGTTTTATAGAACTTAATCTTTCACTTCAGGAATATATGAGATCACTTTCTCCAACCAGACAGAAAATACTGAATTTTATTCTGTCTGAAAAATATTCAACCACTGAAATCGCAGATAAATTGCATCTGTCTGTTCAATATATAAACCGCGTAAAGAAGGAATTTCTGTCAGAAAGGAGAAAATTCACATGAAATCTGAACACACTATACAGCTCTTATTATCAGGTATGCTCACCTGGATCGGTTCAAAATTTCAGACTTTTGGTATGTTGATCCTAAGTCTTTTATTTCTTATGATCATTGATTATATCACAGGTATGCTCGCCAGCCGTAAAGAAGGCATTGAGCACCCGGATAATATCTCTTATGGATGGAATTCCCGTAAAGGATTTCTGGGAATCCTGAAAAAGACAGGGTGCTGGCTGGTTATCGGAAGCGCTTTCTCTGTAGACGGATTATTGCACAATTCCGCTTCCAGCCTTGGGATCGTCTATCCTTCCCATTTCTATCTGGGTGTTTTTATTACAGTATGGTATTCTCTGAATGAACTTTTATCCATCATTGAAAACGCAGGGCGAATGGGCCAATGTCATTTAGTTAAGACATTAAGCAGATGTATTCCTATCAGGCAGAGGTAGA